>Ga0065711_1029201_pt1 | contig 37164 bp, 19 predicted proteins | sample Hoacrofraction12_FD_59098 | JGI IMG/M metagenome (GOLD analysis project Ga0065711, IMG submission 59098) | Hoatzin crop microbial communities from Cojedes, Venezuela - Epithelial fraction 12 v2 (version 2) | ecosystem: Host-associated > Birds > Digestive system > Esophagus > Crop | place...
AAAAAAAAAAAAAAAAAAAAACAGGAGGGTGGGATCTATGGGTATCATCCCAGAAGGCAACAGCACCCACGATGGTGTAGCCAAACTTGTAATAGACAGGGCAAAATCCATCCCAGCCACCATACTAACACACCACTATGATCTGCCAGCAGATGAATATGCTTCTATGAAACCTCAACAGGTATTTCACATCCCACTGTTATTCTAATAGCGTTTATTAAATACAGAGCTCAATAGTGATGAGAAGAAAAAAAAAAAACAAACCAGCTTTTCCCACATGCTATAGTATACACTTTTATTGTTTTAAGCCTAAATGCAAAATGTATTCATTGTTGTTTTTCTGAAATTCCAGAAGAGACAAGCACTGCAATTACCGGAGCTCTAAAGATGCCCAAGCCCTTCCCGCTCTCCCCAGGCTGGCTGGTGGAGCTGCCCAGCACAGCCCCCCGGGTCTGGCTGGCTGCACTCAACAGGCACAACTGCTGGAGCTCACCTCACAAAAAGCAGCAGCAATCTCCAAAACTTTGCTGACACTGGAGTCATAACTCGGCCTACTATGAAAAAAGACCAATTGTTTTTTAACTGTCCCATAAAAACACTATTCTTTTAATATGTTCACATGGATCATTAATAGCTTCTCCGTCTCAATTAAACATTGAGTTTAAGTAAACCAACGGCGTGATAATGGAAACTCATCTGTTATTTCTTACATGTATTTAAAAGACTACAGCAGGCACATATGGCAATAATACTCCCCATTACTGTTATCACCATGACTTCTACATGTAGTCAAAAGACATCTTTGAGGCCGCATCAATTTTTAGAGCTTGCACCAACTACAAGTGCAAGAGGTTAATTCTGGTACACAGGCAATCTGCCAGGCAGGACTGCAACATCTTTCCTGGATCAAGTCACCAACCCTTCCTCACCACCTCAGAGACCATTTTGCCCTTCCACATTATATTTCCCCCTCGCTGGCTGCCCTCTGTACACCAGAGGTTTTCCTCTCTCCCCATCTGCTGAGAGAGTTCACTGACCTTCTCCCTGGTTTATCCTCACACTAGTATTTTATATAAACAAAATCCTTTTGAGAACACCTCTTATAGTAGATCAAAAGTAATAAAGTGTTACTGTACAGATACAGCAAGTCCAATTAAACATCCTACAGTGATAATATTTTTACAAGGATTATTTTCCTAAGCATAGTTTTGAAATTTGTTATGAGCGAACAGACTTGCATCCCTAAATTTATCAAATGTTCCTGGAATATGTAATGATGCAGGCATTCTTTTTAGCATCCATTTGAAAGATGAGGTCTCCATCCCTTATATTTGAGCATGGTCTTTAATTTAGTAATGGCACTAAAGAGATTTCTCGGACAATACACACACAAAAAAACCCCACCTTTCTTCAGTACAGAGGACTGATCACATCAAAAACCCAGACTGAATGACACCTGAATGCTACTGTACATAAATTAGAAGTCAGACAGAAACATGGAAACTCCTAACTCCTCCTCAGGCCCTATCCACTAATATTTCTTATTTTTCTCAATGTATCACCTAGTCCTCCTGATCATTACTGAAGACTAAAGAACTGCAAAAGTATTACATAATTGCAAGATTATTCGTCATTTTATGATCCTGCTTAGATTTTGAGCCATAATCAGGTCATAAGAGTGCTATGAGCTGTAGCTATATTATCCAAAACCTATGCAATAGTGCAGCCAATTTTTGAGTACCTAATATTCAATATAGCAATATAACAACACTTGGCAGTAAAGAGACTGTACTACGCTGTCTAAAATTCCTGTATTCCACAATACAGATCAATTAATTTCTATGATAAAACCCATCGACCAGTCTTCCCCATTTCATCATTGAGACCTTTAACATTTTTTTTCCTCGGATAATATATTGAACAAATTGCCACAATCAAGGACCAAAACTGAAGACAAGAAGAGAATTAACTGATTAGAAATCCACTTGCAGATCTCATAAGACAACCAAACAAGACACTCACTTCCACTCTCCCCTAACAAAAATATATCTGTGTTCATAATCTGTCAAATCAACTAAATCAATTATCTATTTTAAAAAACACGGAAGTTCACTGCTTTTATAGTCATAGCAATAAATTTGGGTAAATGCCAACTTCAGTGTTCAGCTACCGTATCACAAGATTGGAATCACTCTTGAAAGACTTTGTCCTTTATCATTATTAATCAATTCATAACATAAGGAATTATTTTACATGCAGAGACCCTCCCCATTTTCTTCATCATTCCTACAGCCCCCTTGCTTAAGTAGAGGATAGAAACATAGGGAGCTCCTTAGAACACACAATCATTCCTTCTTTTGTTTGTTTGTGATTCAGGCTTTCAGTTCAGAAGTGAATGTTCCCTCAACACCACAATGGTGGCTTCCCTAATTTTTTTCTGTCATTACATTTTATAATTAAGGGCCTCAAGCATCCCTTTCAAAATTGAATTTACTACACTACTCAGACTGTCCATCCATCACTGGCCCTCACCTATTCCCTACGGATGCTGGCATGCTCTCTGTCACAGTGCTCTGGTGCACATGGGGACGGTCAGAGCACAGAGAAGATGGGAGCGGTACAGCCTGCTGAAGGGGTTTCCAATCTGAAGCTCTGTGGCCAATTCCCAAGCATCAAGATGGGAAACCCTGAGAGTACAAAAGAGACAAAAGATTCATAAGATGACTTGTTTGGACATTATGTTACCATTCTGTGGAGCACAATGCAGACTGTGCTCCCAATAGAGCATGCAAAATAAATGCCTTTTTTTTTTTAATCTCAGAGGAAATGTTTCCAAAGGAGAACCAAGCCCGCATGCACAAAGGAAGTTATATGGTCTGCATACAGCATTATGCCAAGATCTGGAGGATTATGAGAGCACTCTTATTCCTGCCCATCCAAGTGCACGGACCTATACCAGCAGTCTCAGTCTACTGGAACACTGCCTTTTCCAGCAAGTCCTAAGCATTGTAGCTACTCCAGGTCCTTTCTTGCCCCCCTCCTCTGGCCAGCTGCTTCTGCCTCTCTCTCCTCGCTTTCTTCCATTAATAGAAAAGCAGTAGCTCTGGGTTTTTCAAATGCACATCATTCACCACAGACTGTTATCCATACACTGAACAAGTGAGAAATGCAGAAAAATGCGAAAAAGCAAAACACCCTCAAAATAGATGTGAAGGGATAAGAAAAACTGCTGTCATAAATAATGTAGGATCCAGGGGAGTCAGCCTTAGAAACCACTACACTCCGAGCAAGTTTCCAGACATACAAGGAGGCCAGGCAATTATGTTCAATTCTTGACTGATTTAATTGGTATGCACAGCAAACCCACAAGACAAACTACAGGCGAAGTTCTAACTGCCCTGATTACACAGCTCTACAAGAAGCTTTCAACAAAGTAACATGCAGCAGTTTTCCTTTATTTATATCTGACACTGAAGAACATCACGGACAATCCATTTTTAAAACCTCTCCTAAAGAAGCTATTATCAGAAGCAAAGAATAATAAAAACAGGAGGTGAGAAAACAGTGATCTAGTCAGGACTTCGAAGCATATCCCATCTGCTTTAATGTCTGTTCTGTTTACAGAGGCTTCAGTTTTAAAAAATGCCCAACAGTTTTAATGACAAAACCAGCAATTTATAACGTAATTTCTTGATGCCATAACGTAGCAGTGAAAATCATCTTTGTTTTGAGAGATAAAAAGATGTTTTCTCTCACTAAATAGGCTCACAAAGCAGGATTTGCAGCAAACATTACCCTCTAATTTGAGCTGAATTTCTTCCACTGCTGCCAACATAAATGTCAACTTAATCAATAGGTTATACTCAACTGTCAAAGTCTTTCTGACACTTATATTTTATCTTGCTCTTCAATGGAGAGGAAGAAAAAACAAGCTACCTAAACCAACACAAAACCAAACAATGCATAAAACTTTTCTCCGGCAGCCTGCAACAATGAACCTCTCCCCCAGCTGTTCATCGTGTTGGTGTGCAAAGGAGAGTTGCACAGGACAACAACGCTTTCACCCCAACCCCACATGCTTCCAAAGGCAGGAGGCAAGGTTACTCCTTGCAGTTCTCCTGCACTAAGGAAACCCTTTCTCTACCACTGATGAAAGTCCATTTCATCTCAGGCTCAAGAGCTCTACCTGCATGAAATTATTCATGTGTGCACATGGACCAGCACAGGCACACAGAAAACACTGAAATGTTAAAATTCTCAAAACTATGACACATCTTTACCATTTGCCAAGTATCCTGCATCTCAAATGGAGACTTATTGTGCTAAGAGTCAGTCTCCTCCTGCTGCTCTGGGAACTTAGCGGCGCAAGTGCTGATGACTCCTCTTACGGACAAGATTTGGTAGATTCCTACTTCTTTCAGAGATTTGTGATCTTCATTCTGAATGATGTATCTTAATTGCTGTCTGCATTGTCTGGCCTATTTAATCAGTCTTCATTAAACACCATCAGTTTTACCACTTTAACAGACCAACCACTGAAATACAGTCTGGTACATGTCAATTGTTTGGAAGTAAATAAAAGGCTAAATGAGACCCGGATCAATATGCAAATTCTGACCCGAGATCAGCAAAGCAGAGCTGCACAGCATTGCTGCCAAACGGAGGAAGGCACCATCCGGAGCATGGAAATCTAGGTGGTAATTCCTGCTCCGTCCCAGCTTCAGGGTGACTTAGAAAAATACATTTGGCCCATGAGTGATTTTCTCAAATGGTACCTAGGAATTTACTAGAGCTTTCAGGCAGGCCTAAGGAGGTCACTCACCCCAAAAGCCAGTGGTAAGGAAGCACAAAACCTCCTCAGATATTTGTAAATCCACATGGATATTGATCTGCTCAGCTAAGTATCTGAATATAGCTAGTCCTTTGTTTCTTTGTCTTGACTGTCTACCACTGAAGTGAAACAAACACTGAATATATATATCGAAAGAGAGACAGACTGAACCAGAAACTCTACTGGCATAAGTCTGGCACACATTTATTTGGCATAAATTTGGTCCAGCAGATTTGTTGCCTCAAAGCTTAAAATAAACTAAAAACAAAGCTGCAGATTCAAAGCTTCGCACTTCATCCTTGGAAGCCTGGGGTACTTCTGGAGAATAGCTGTGAAAGCTACAAATGGCAATCATACATTATTAATAAAATCGCTAGTTTAAATCATTTTCTTTTAACATCTATTTTGCAAGTCTCAGAGGAAACCAAAAGCCATTTTGTGGCAGCTTCCTCATTTTTATATGTTATGAAGAATCTCAAAGATCAGTCCAGCTATAAATACACGTTATGAATGGAGTTTGGTATGGAGGACAATAGCTGTAAAGTAATGCCTAGGGGAATGAAAAATTTACTGAGGCTTTGATATAACACTGACAGGCAGAAGCCAAGTGCATTATTTCAGCATCAAGGTAACTTTTCTGTCCCAAGGACAATATTTTACACAGCAATTGCTTGAAAAAACAACCAATATTTCTTTTATTACACTTGTCTGTATTTTTTCCCCACACCCACATATTGAAATTGCTATAAATCCTATTTGCTCAGGACAGCATTACCCATTTCATTTATTTGGGTGACACGCTTCTGAGCGCATGCTATTTTTTCCACACTATTTCCCAGTTTTCCAGAAAACTGTGCATATTTGGTTGCTCTAGCCAGTTAGGGGACATAGGGAAGAAATCAGGCGCTCTCGGCACAGCTGTAATGATGCTGATCCCCAAAGATGAAGAGCAGCACACAAAATCAATACACCCCTCAACTGCAGTCACAAATTCTGCATGTGATGTAGTCCTCTTGCAGCAAACTGCCAGCTGCAAACAGGTTGTCGTGTACCACACACAAAGCACAAGCAGGAATCCTTGTCTTTCAAGAGACACTAAGGGCAGGAAAAAAAACAAAAATATATACACACACAGTCTTTTAGCACGCCACCTCAGCAGTGCTGCAATCCCCCACAAAGTCAGGGCATCACACCACTAAGCGCAGTTTGCTTTGAGCCCCAGCAGGAAACATTTCAGACTCGTGCACAGAGCCCCAGCCTGGCCATCCCTGCAAAGCAGCGCATTGAACAGCTGCGACAGCAAGTGCTTTTAGACAAATTCCCCAAGGCAAGAGCCATTCAGGGAAGTTCGGTCAGCGCAGCAGTACTGCCAGGAAAGCAGACAGCACATGGCACCAACTGGACACTCGCAGCACCCTGCACACTCCAGCTGCACAGTAGAACGCCTCCAGGCTCAACCTCGCTCTTCTCCCACTCCTTCACCCTTTCACAGTCCGAGAGCTGCAGATAACCTCGGAAAGCTTTCCTCTTGTGGCATTTCCACACAAGAAGGCTCTTCCTAGCTTTGAGCATTTAGCGAACTATAAACCCATTTTCTCCATTTCCCTTGTGCTAATGCTGAAGCATGCAGCAGCAAAGGATCTGTAGCAGGTCTAAGGGTCACTTTCAGAGCTACAGGTTTCTCTGAAAAACAGCTGACAGGTTGGCTGGGAAGAGAGAAAGCTACATGGGCAGCAACAGAGCTAGTTGTTGCAGTACAGAGCCAGCAACTCTGAAGAGCCCCGTTGGCCCCCTTTGCCTAGGAAAAGTGCTGCAATACACGCATTACTGTGGCCACCACAGTACCACGAGCTTAGCATCTGCATGGCTATTTTGGAACAAAACCAACACGGTGCTTTTCCTCCTGACAAAGTGCAGAGCGTGGCATTTCTGCCATCTAGATGTCTTCTCTGTTTTCATCACCTGCATGGTAATGCCTGCCTGTCTAGGCAGAAATGATAGCAACCCTGGTAACTGTCACCAAAACATTCCCACTTCAATCCAGGATTAAAATCCCACCCCGGGTGCTGTAGCTTGCCGCAGCACTCTAGCCAATAAAACAAATTGGGACAAGGAAGATTGATTGCTTTGTTTGATCCAATTACAAAAAACAGTAGCTGAAGGGAATACAGGAGATGCAATATCTCGACTTTCATCAAACATCCACTACAGTGCCTCACAAAAATCACTAAAATGTTTGAATCAAATTGGTTTGGACAGAAGCACTGTCAGATGGTTTGAAAGTTAACTGGAAATCATAAGCAGAGAGCAACGTTGGGCAGCAGTCTTTCAAACAAAAAAAGCATTTATAAGTGTGCTTCAACAGGGATTAACATTAAACTCCACTTTATGTAACATTTCTACTGAAGCATCTGGAAGAGCAAATAAGCAGCATGTTATGTTTGTGAATAGTAACTGCACAGAACAAAGAGGAGCCAGTTGTAACTGAAAGTATGACCACGCAACCACCTGCAATGCAACAAACTCAAAGTATTTTTAACCACTATGAAAACATCACTGCAAGAAAAATGGTGGGAAAGCAATAAAAGCAGAAGAGATGCCTTGCCATTTGGCCAGCAGAGTAGCAGAACCACGACTTAAGGCCATCTGTTTTCCAAACAAGTTGCCATTCTCCTGAGCAGAGCAGGTAAGATCACAGGGGACATGACAGCTATTTATGAAATGTGCCATCATTTGGTAAGAGCTGGCCATCAGAAGACTAGACAGAGATCAGTAAAGCCAAAAAGGTTTAAAGAAAGGTGTCTCTATTACATCCTGGGAGGTTTTCCTTGTTAATTAGCAAGTGATTTTCTCTGAGCAGCAAGTAAGATGGAATGCAGTAAAACCTGACACTTGCAAACACTAGCAAGAAACAGATGGTCCTGCTCTCAGTCAGGGAGACAAGACTATGGATTTGAGTCTCGACTTGTAAACACTATCCCCTTTCTTTTACATTCTATTAATCTGGAAATGAGGTTCCCACAATATAATATAGCCTAGATACCACACTCAGGCCGACTTTACTGCTCTCTAATTCACCTTCTGTCAAGTCTGTAGCTGAAATACACAAATTTTCCTTTCATTTCTGTCTGCTGACAATATACCTCAAGTCATACACATCAGAAGAATCTTCATTAACAACCTATGATCTGTTTTGCAGAGCCAGTCTCACAGCCAATTACGTTGCTAGATAAAATGCATTAAATTTGAGGTCCTAATTCCCTTTATCAACTGTAAGAAAACACTCCATACTATAAAATAACAAGCCTTACTGTTAATCTTCTCCAGTAGAACACCTACAAGGTTTAGATGTACAAATTAAAGAGATTTATACCTCCTGCTGTAATGGAAGGGTCCAAGTGCACCAAGATGCTCTACAACCTCTCCCTGGCAGGGTTTGGCTGATCGAGGCCTGCTCTGACCTGGCACAGTGGTACCCTGGGATACCCAGCTGCTAGAAAGAGCCACAGCGGGGGAAGGACACAGGAGAGGTCTTGACTGGGGCCTCTCACCCTTGGTTTGGGAGGTGTTTGCAAGCTCAGGGAGGTCACTGCTCCGCCTGGCTCAGCATCACCCTTGGCTCCCAGGTTATCTGCCCTCGCTGCTCTCCAACACCTAACATGTTTACCCATCACAGGAGTAGGGCACCTAGTACTCAGAGCTATGCTTCACATTAACAGGAGTTAAGTAACTTCCGCTTGTTTGTAATTAAAGTACATCATTGTTAACACAAACTGTTCCCAAACCCTGCCCTATAACCAGCACTGCCTCATTAGTAGGTGAACTCAGGCAGGAGACAGCCAAGGCAATGAGTCAAAATATCAAGACCTATGGTGGATATCACCACTGATATTCCGGACATGCTGCCTGCCTCATACTTGCCCAACACTCGCCCCGATCTGTACTCACTGGTGCTGTACACACAAAAAAGCAGCAGCCTAGCAACACTTTACCCCCACACCTACAAAAGTGGGAAGTGCTGAGGATCCACTCCTCCTGAAGTACAAGCCATGCAATGCACAGAATGGCATGTTCTCATGGGGGCTCTTCAAAAGAGGGGGGAAAAAGAAAAAAAAAACAAAACAAAAAAAACACCAAAAAGGGCCCATCAGGCCGGCACTACTGAACTCCATAGGCTGCTCTCTACAGCAGATAGAGATCTCTGAGATATGTCAATGTCAGTTATGATTGTGTGGCTCAGCAGCAGCACACTAGTCACAAGACTCCATTTGCTTTTCTTTTTTCAGTGAGGAGGGAATGGGGGATGTTGGCCAACAGGAGAGGAAGTAGAGCCAGGAATGCCATGCACAGTATGGTGAAATGTGCAAGTACTACCTTAATCCCATAAGCACAGCATAACTGGCTTAAGTGAAAAACCCCAATCTTGTGATCAAAGGCACAAAGTCCAGCTGGTGCCACTAGTAACATCCCTCAGAGACAGATATTAGATTCAACACTATTTAAAGTCTTTTTTAAATCACCTAGACAATATTCTCAGCAAGTTTGCAGACGACACCAAATTGAGGCCAGTGCTTGAAACTCTGATATTTGCTCTTTTTTTTTTTTATTATTTTTTCCCACCATGCAGGTGGTCAAACACCAGAACAGGGCCAGGTGGGTGGGGAAGCTTTATCCTTGAGGATATTTAAAACTCAACTACAAAAAAAAACCAAACAACTCTGAGCAGGCTGATGCAAGCTGGCCCTGCTTTGAGCAGGGCATCTCTGAGCAGACGACCCCCAGAGGTCCCTCCCAACCTAAGCTACTTCACAACACCATTAGTTCATGTATCAACAGCAGGGCCTGTGCTTTTGTACACCCTCTGCGCAATATTACTACAATAGGTTATGGAAACCTGAACATCCCAAATAACACCCTGTCTTCAGCTTTCTTTTTTGTTAAAGTATCTAACTTCTGACACAAACTAAATTAGATGTTACTCCCCACTAAGGTGCAATGAACTAATGAGTACAGAAACTTCCTCAAGCTGCTGTTGCCCTTCCTTGATGGCAATTGCTACAGTGACACATTTTGAGCTCAGCAGCCACTTTCAATGCGAATTATGCAAACTACACAGATTCTCCTCAGAATTAGGTACAAACCTTAGGTCAGCTATTTTATAAATTGAAAAGAAAAATAACACACAATAAAACCCCTGATGGCCAGAGTGAGTAATTACTTATCTAACCAGAAGCACATTTTCCCCGCTGCGTCCTGAACACTCTAGAGATTGTCTGCCCATGGTTTTCATAAGCAGACTAATTCTCAGCCTGCCATTCTTTGCCTAGGCTATTTCATTCTGCTGCAATAAATTGTTGCCTGTAGATGCACTGAATCTGCAGGAATAAAAAAAGCAGCCTGTCCTTACGGCAATACTGCTAGAAAAGAGCAAAACACAAAAACATTCATTTTAGCCATAGCACAACGAGTAATAAAGGAATAAATAAGTTATAATTGGTTAAATTATTGATGTCTATCATTTAGGAATCTTCTTGTTCAGCAATAGATGTTTTCTTCCCTCAGCTATTTATGAGCAGAGGGTAGAGGGTGATGTATTTGCAGATGTATTTGTATAACAGTTTCGCAACCATTGGGTATTCTATTGAGATCTGAAAGTTGTTGACCCTGCCAACAAATAGCAATTACAAATTCAGTAGGACCTGACCATCCTAAAGCCTCACTTTAAGGAGGTTTTCAGTTTATAAACACGATACCAGCTTTCAAAATAAATACAGAAGAATCTCCTTGCTTACAAAGTACACAGCAGCATTATGCACACGAACATCCCGAGACCTGCAAAGCATTTTTCTGATTAGTTTGCGTTTTTCTTTATAAGTAATTGTGGTACTAATGACTCTATTAAAACAAATAAGTACTTGAAAAACATTCAGGAAATTTACTCTACGTAATGGGCCATTTCTCCTTAACGATGAGGTTCTATAGAAATACAGACCATAAACCTTCCTTTCTGACAGAAAAATACCATGCTTTTCAGGATATTAAGGTTTAAGCAGTTATCAGAAAAATAGGACTCAACTAATTACAATCCTGTGTTCTTTCAACACAGCACTGAATTGTATCAATTTGAAAGAAATGAAAGCTGCAGTCACAAAATGTCTCAGCAGAGTTTTGTAGCTCCCCATGTTTTACTGCCATTGGGCCTTGTGAGAGAGTGTGTGGCATCGGAATTACAATCCCGGGGTCCCAATGCATCACACAAACACTGTGGTGCACTGCAGAAGGGGAACCACAGAGGCCCATTCGCTAAACACGGAGGGCTTTATAAGGCTTCAGCTGAAACATAATCCAATTGTTGTCAGGCACACCAGGACCAGTGGCGCTACTCAGCATGGAGCCCAGAAGTAAAACAACACCGCCACTACCTCACACGTTCTTCCCTCTGTGGTTTATTAGTTGTCTGGGATGTTGAGGGCTCTCCATGGTTATGGGCCCGACTCCAGTGGTAATTAATGGGAATCCCCAAGAACACAACAGGAATCTCTTAAGGCTGTCCGTGGGAAGTGCAAAGAGCACAGAAAGCCCATTTCTCTTCCAGCTGCAGAGATGCATCTCCCCGCACACCTTGAAAAGCCTCCTGAACTTTTTGAACAAAAATGAAGTCCCTCTAAACCAGCACATACGCCCCTCTTTTTTTCCTCCTTTGTGCTAACCAAATACCTGCCCCCCCAGCTATCATAGCTACCCACAGTGCATTTTCCCCTGACACACAAAAGCTATTGACCTTGCCAGCAAATAGCAATTACAAACTCACTAGGAATGTGCTGTCTTTAAGCTTTGCTATAAAGAAAGCCATCTAACCCCTAGATCAAGTACATGGAAAATCCCAGGTTCAGATCCCTCCTCGCCTGAGAAAACTCAAGGATGCTGTTCCAAGGAAGACCCTCTGCCAACAGGCTACATGGGGTAAAGGAGAGAAAGCAATGCTTGCACTTGGACTAAGGCTGATCTACTCCATGATGAATAGTTACACAATCACTGACCAGAGAAGAGCACAGTACCCAATTTATACTAGCAGAGGAAAACAACCTGGATTGCAGTCCTTTCGCTCTCCCATCAGTTTATTGCTATTTTATATAACTTAGGATTCCCAGCTCCTCCCTCTCCCAGCACCCCCAAATTCCAAAGCAAAAACATTGTACTCACTTTTTCTTCTCTCAGCGGCCAGCTGCTTCCCTCTCCAAAGGGCACTTGGTCCAGCAGTCGGAGCACTCACCCAGAAGACATATTAAATCTTCCTAAATAAAGGAAGAAAATTATATTAGTCCTCCCATAACACCACCTTCCCCTTCTACAGGGCAACAGAGAGCCTATTCTCCCACACAGGCCCTAACAAACACCTATTACACGAGCAGCCACGGTGAAGACACTGCACAGAGAGAGCTCCTTTTGAAAAGCCCAAGGAGACTGCAGCCCCAGCTAAAGACTAGGCCACCCAGCGCAGGTGTGATTTATCTCTGAGCCAGGCAGCAGAATTTAAGGCACCTGTGGCACTTCAGTAACAAAACCCAAATACACCTGAAGACATGGACTCCTCCGGGGCTAATACAGTTACAAGGTTTTAACTCTGGACTTGCAGGTCCTAAAAGTAGTAGCTTCTTGAGGATCTAAACCTAAGTAAATTCAGAAAGAGGAGAGTAAGCCTTTGCTAGACACCACTGCCTCCCTTCATTTTTTTAAGTATTACTCATTTAGGGCTTGGTGTATCTGTGGGTGAAAGCCTAACCCCTGAAGGAATAACCACCATCAGCCTTGTTCTGTATGGTGACCTTGACAACTTTACACCACCAATTTTCAATCATAGATGATGGATTAATCAAGGCTGATTTGAACCAGCTGCACTCCGTCAGAGTCTTTGCTCTGATCTTCACGCTGCAATAACTTTCCATTTTAACTGATTCTGCCAGGGGTGAGGCTGTTAAGACAGCAAAGTACTCCTTGCCTCCCTCCTGCCGCAAAAAAAAAAAAAGGCAATTTGCACTAATACCACTAAGGTATTTTTTCACAATAGTGAGAAAACTGACATGACTCAACTTCTGCCAAATGCTTGTGTGTGTATATGTGCTTATTGGCTGAGGCTTCAGGAACTGACCTAAAATCTGAAGGTCAGCAGACCAGGCAACAGGAGGGGAGGCTTACGCCACAGACAAACTCACATCCACAGAAGATTATTCATCAGATTCCCAGTCATCTCTGTGCAACTTAGAGCTAGCTGCCTTTCAAGGCAAAAATATAGTACTGTGCCGAGTCTCTACCATGTACCATAATGGTTGCCATATAAATGCATCTCACTGCTTATCCGTCACAAAAAGCACATTCTGTAGAGGCTTGTAGGTCCCCAAAGCCTAACTCCAAAGCTGGTGTTGGACTGTTTACTCTCCAGTTCCCAGCACACACAGGCACATGCTTGCCTGTTAATGCCGTTTTTAGATGAACAGTAATTCATAGACTGCTCCGGGCAGTTTCACGCAAACGCTACCAGGCTTAGTGAGGTGGAAGGGCAGCAGAGCAGCGTGCAGCCACCTGCAAAGCCAAGATCCAGGACAGATGAAGGCGGCGTGCCAGCCACCGGGCCCCAGGCTCTGACCACCACCTGCTCTCCCATCCTGAGACAAGAAACTGCAGAGCACTATCCCAACATCCCAGTCAGCTCCACTCCACCATCTGGAAGCTACTTTATTAACTCTGACAAAAGTTGCTGACCTTCCCCTTGTCTGGGTAAACAGGAATCCTTCCCAAAGCATCAGGAATGATCTCAATTTCGGATCCTGGTTGCAGGGACATTGCTGTCAGCACAGGGGACAAAAGCACCAGATAAAAGAGACCGTCTGCTGCCTCTCCTTGTCCCACAGCAGCCATCCAGCACTGGACACACTCCTGTTGCTGCTTGCTGGCATGCTGGTTCTTTTAGGTGTGCTTTCATTTCTCACACCGGGCTTAGCACACAACAGACCATTCTGCATTACAAACCAGCCTCTCATTCAACTGATTGCTTCCGTCCACTCAAAAATATCTGAGATCACAAGTACCTCTCTGCTGCTAGAGCCCCAAGTTACTAGGTACAGCAACACTGCCAGCGAACTGAGGATTAATAGCAATTTCACTGGCACAGGTGCTTAGAGAATTAGATCCTGAAAGGATCATAGGAATCAGGAGTACTTACCAACCACTAAATTAAACTTGTTTATTGTTCTCCTTGCACAGGCTCTAATTTACGCCATTCTCTGCAGGGCTGCATATAAAGGAGTATCAGCTCTGAAGCTGGCTGGGATTCAGCTCTGGTAAAGCAGCTGCAGCGCTACTAATTCCAAGAGAGCGGCTTCATTTCACCCAGTGGATGATCTCAGCAGCTTTCCTGAACTGCGGACCTAACCAACAGATCCCTGTATATTTTCCCATTCCTACATGTCAACAAAGCTGCCTGACCAGGTTTACTGACTTTATTTCAGTTTAAATATTGGAGTGCATGAGTACCTCAAGAAAGGGCTTGGGCCCTCCATAGCCAACTCTTTCCAACTTTCCTGGTTCCTCCAGAGAAGCTCAAAAATTCTGAAGACCATACAGACAAATATTATTATAATACTATAGAAGTAAAACTACAGTAGCTACTAAAACAATTTCCGTAAAAAATAATCAGCAGTACACAATAAGACAGAGTATAGTGAGGTGGCTCCTTTTAAATGCTACAGCAGAAGTTAGTCTGAAACATGCAATCCTGGCAATGCCACAGCTATGAAAGGACATGAGAAGGCTCATCAGAAAAAAATATCATTAAATGATGGCCTCCAGCAGGTGAATTTGAATGATGGGGCACCACTGGTCAGCTCTAAGGGACATCTCCTCCCTTTGTGGCCCAGACAGGGATCACAGTGGAAAGAAATCAGGGTTCGTATACAACCTCACACCTGTTTCCTCTGATGCAAGAAGTAGTAACATGTATAGTCTCTTCTAGAACATAAATACGTCCACCCTGCTCCCTTCTTGTCTCATTTGACTGGAGAAGAAACAGTTCATTGGCATCATCTGAGTCTTCATGACAAACTTTTGAACTAACTCATCATGGGAGTAATGCCTGCAGTCTATTTCTCTCTAATATTTATTATTTCAGGCTGACTGCAGGAATAAGGCATTGATTACATGCAGCTCATATTTTGAATATTAACTTCCTGACCATAAAGAGTAGAGACATTTTAGTTTAAAAAAGAGTTTAGCTTTTAGGACACAAAAAAGCATTTTCTGGAAGAAAAAAAAAATACCGTTTGGCCCTTGGGTCTAGTGCTGAAAGCCAACACCTGAGCAAATGCTGGAATCCCAGCAGCTATATGAATCCAGACAAGCCACTTAATCATGCTGTGCCTCCATCTTCTCACAGGAATAATGCATAGCTACTTCACTGGGGTAATGCAAAGCTGATTTCATTAGCATTCACAAACTGCTTTCTGCCCAGCAGAGGAATGTATTAGGGAAATGCTAAGAATCTCTACTGCTGGGCTTCACTTCTAAACTAGTTCTTTTCATAAGTTATGTCCTACCAAGCATGCAAAAATTTCTCAGAACCTTCTTAATCAAGAAAGCAAATATATGCTCATTTGCCAAACACAGGCTTGTAATTATGTGGGAACGAGGCAGAAACAGCACATACGTGCGTTAACATTGACATGATCAAGAGATAACAGCACCATTAATATATTCTCTTGGAAATGACAGTTTGCAGCCAGACAAACAGTTGGAAAATCACAAGTGGGGCTCACTAGCTCATTAAACATTTTCTTTTGCAAGATGAATGAAACAAAGAGAAGGCTTAAAGAATGCTGCCATAACTCAAGGGAGAAAAGGGACAGTGGTGCCTAAGGGCACTAAACACATTCGAAACTATCCATCCGAATGGACCCATGGACCTCAGGTACCCAGAGCAGACATTTAATGGACTTCTGGACACATGTAAATAATCAGCTATCTTGTACATGCTCCTTCACCTGCTTCAGACAGAAAAAATCTCAGTCAGTAAAGATATAAAAGCACACGCTCCTCAGTAATTGATGCTAGCACCCAGAAATGGTATAGGATCAGGAAGGTGAGCAGCAGAACTGGGCATAGGAACAGAGCAGTCCATAAAACACTTGCCATTACAACACAGGTTACCTGAAGGCAAGCACTGGGGAAACACCTGCATCTGTGTTGGAATCCAATGTAAAGTCAGGCTGAAATATTTTCCACTGTACATCTGTAACACAGAAGTTGTTCTTACTCTTACCATAGAATTGACACATAAATAACTTCATATCATGGTGCCATATCCTGAATTAGTTTCTTTTTTTTTTTAATTAGAACAAGTTTCACTTTCCAATTCTCTTTTTCAGCACCACAAGCCAGCACTCCAACTCCCATTATTTTCGACTACTTTGACATTGGGAAACACAGAAACAATCCCAAGGTTGTTTCTTTACTTTCAGACTCCATGAAATACAGCCTGACACGTACTGACCCAGGTACAAATGATTTTGCTATGCATACTATCAAGTCAAATGCCTTCAGGCCATTTCAGCTGCTACAGATGGTCAAGAGATCATATCTATACTAGTATTACTAGAGATAATAAACATTAGTTCAAGAGTTCAAGGCCCAGTTCCAGTTTCAAAGATCATATTGTGACAGAATAATTTGAGTTGGAAGGGTCCTCCTGAGGTCCTGCTCAGAGCAGGGTCAGTTAGAGCAGGTTGCTCAGTGAACCAACCAGCAGAGGCTTGAATACCTCCAATGACAAAGATGTCACAACCTCTCCAAGGCACCACTGTGGTAAAAAAGATTTTCCTTATAATTAATCAGAATTTCCTATGCTCCAACTTGCACCCACTGCCTCTCATCCCATCCCTGTGCATCTATGAGAGGAGTTTGGTTCTGTCTCCTCCATGTACTCCAGTCAGCAGTTGCAGACAAGCAATAAGGTCTCCTCTGAACCTTTTCTTCCTGCAAATATTTTAGTGAGTCAATTCAGTTAGTTACAAATACTTTAGGTGGTTTTTAAACTACATCAACCTATACGAAAGAGGGTGGTCTTCTCGTTGTTTTGGGTTACTATTATAAACACAAGTGACCATTCTCTTCCAAAGGCTACATACTTGGCAAATCTTTCTCTGTGTGACATGCAAGACAGAGCCCTTTCATTTTAGCAATGGTTAAGACTGGATTAGGTTAAACAAATGCAAAGCACTTGGATCTTTTTCTAAAACAAATTAAGGATCCAATATACTTTATTAGATCTGGGAAATACAGGATATTTCTCTAGACTAAAAGCTATATTGCTTCTGTTCTGTGATATTGCTACAGCTCAGGTGCTCAGAATTTGTATCAGCACCTTCCAATATCTTTAAAGTTCCAACATGTTGTAAAGTAAAGCTTTAATTATCTTCTTGTCATTTTACCGTTGTTGATCTGCTACCTGTACTGCTATATTAAGTCACAGAACAGAGACGTGACATGGGCATATACTACTGATGGGGAGTTCTGGCAAAAAAAAAAATCACCTTAGTTACATTAATAACTTTCCCCATAAGGCAAACTCGGCTTGAGCTGCTGCAGTCTTAATTTCTAATTTGTTTGGAATGTTTTGATTTTCTGTCTCCTGTTAAATATAATTCTCTTCTGGGCTCTGTTTTATGCATTGATTTTTGCAATTGCATCCATATTACATTGGGACCCAATCCACAGTTCTCTAATTCAGGTTACACAGAAAAGTTTCAAGAAATAATCCTTTCTTTATTATTATTATTAGAGAAATACTTTGCCTCTTTGAACAAGGATGGGACTCAGACTAGTTACAGCACCATTTGTCAAGGATACACACCAGCAAGGGACAGATGGTTGACTTCAGTATACTAAAAAAAACTTCTTTATGGTCTGTACTTTGTATTGGAGAAATGTACAGTTTAATGAAGTCATCAAACTATTATTTTAAATAGTTGTGCTCCAGAGTAGCCATCAGTGCTGCACTGAGAGAGAACACAGAGAATCTCCTAAAAATCTCTTCTGCACAGGCCTCATCTTTAACGCAGCACATGATGACTTGTTCCTTCTAAATAATCACAAGTGGGTCTCACATATTTATTTCAAGCAGGGTAATTTTTACTGATTTTTATGGCTACTAGATTAGTTTTAGCATGTATTCATCTCAAAAATACACGCAGAGAGCAGAAAGATCATTACCACCGCGTAGACCTGGTTTCTATTCCTGGCAAGTCATTTCGGGCTTTCTGTAAAATGCAGGTGCAGGCAAAGTCTCCTACCGCTGCTCTCAACTCAGTAACTCCATTGCTGAAGGCTGTACCTGCATCAGTGCAGCACCATACCCAACCTAATCCAGTTCTGTCCTCTCTTACAAGAATCTCCTCCAATTACACTTGACTTCAACTGGAATTGTAAGCAGGCAACAGCTCTGAGGATTACAATTCAAAATTAACTGGGCTTGAGACCATCCCATTTGTAAGGAGCAAACATTATTAACTACTTTTTGGTGTTTTGCCAGTTGAAGTTATTCGGAGCTTGTAGAAGTAGTTGGTGGGTATGAAACAGAGGATGATACATGAACGTTGAGAACCATTGAAGTGATTGAGAGGGTTTTTGTCTCAAATAAGAATGTCAAATCAATTGATTTGTCAAATCAAATAAGAATTCTGTCTAGCAATTGACAATTTCTGCTGCTGTAAGAAATGCTGTTTCAAAGGCAATGAAATCTTTGTACCTAAACATCCTTCCTTCGCCCCATTTACTCACAGGGTGCGATACAATAGTTTTGATCCTCTCTTGCATTCATTTCAATCACAAACTTACTTTATAGTATAGACAACCAGAATATTGTCAAGGACAAGAGCCTCCTCTCTATTTCTCCTCTCCCCCCACCCCCAGTTTCTTCCTACAATGAATATGCCACAAGATAGAGATACCCATGGTACTATTCCACTAACGTCAAGAGATTTGGTTTCCTCTCAGAAAACAGCCTATTAGAGCTAGAAGCACGCTATATAGCTTGCTTTCAAAATAGCCAAGAAATAGCCTAATAGGTTTTTTGGGCTTGGTTTTGGTGAGGGTTTTTGGGGCCATAAGTGAGGGCTCTCTTCTCACCCCTCTTCAAGCAGAGCATAATCTGTATGTTTTCCTGATATACAACTCATTGTCTAAGTTTACTCATCACGTTGATCAAGGAGTCTGGAGTAGTTTAAATACCCTGTGTTCTCATTTTCATTTCAGACATTGCCTTCTTACCATCAGCTCAGATCGAAGAAAGCAGAGCAGTCACTGTGATGTGCTACCCTACAACTGTGCTGACCAATCACACAGGAAAAGGTGCTTTGTACATTTTTTAAGACAGAGTTTTCTGTTGCTCCACCACAGTGGTTATTTTTCTGTCTCATTATTTCAAACCCTTTCCACTTCATTATAAAAACACCATTTGCTAGAGCTAAAGTAACTAGCACAACAGCATTTCAAGACAGCATGAATTAATCAACACAGTCTCTACAGCTGAGAAGCACAATGTCACTCTCCCTGGGAAGGTGCAGGTTTCATTTCAAGCTGCTCTCCACCTTCCTAATCAAGCACTTTATAACTCATCTTCTACAAAAAGCCTCAGCTCCTGGCTATAAAAACAAACATCTCTGTTCAGAAGCAGATGTGAATATAACTGGAGTTGAAACAAAATAACCCATCTATAGGAGACAGAAAGAAAGAAGGAAAGGAAGAAAGAAATTGAGTCAAACATGGTAGCCCCTACTCCATCTAGAATAATTAGGCTTGACCCATACACACCTCTTATCTTCTGCACAATGTTCCCAAGCCTCAGGGTCACTTGTTTGTTCCGGCAAGAAAAAAGGAAGCAAGGGCCAAGAGAGTTTTCCTGCCCATCCTTTTCACTGCCTAACACCCCATCCCATTGCCAAAGAGCATTTCTTCTGGTACCAGGGTGCTGCAAGAGCACACAATATGCAGCCTGGCACTCACTAGAGCTCAAAAAGACAGATTTTTATTTCCAGGGACACCAGGAAGATATTAAGGGTTAAGGTTCATGATGCTATTTCAGCTTCTCCGAGTAACCTGTGTGGGCTCTACATGAAACGTTCAGTCCATTAGCTGCACTTCAAAAATCTGACTTCTGTTCCACTGTGTCTTGTGAGTGGAAATAATTTCCACCACCACCCCCAACCCACCCAGAGCAAACTAGACCAGTGGGAGCCAGCAGACCCCTGGGTTAATTGCTGTAGGAGCTGCCACCAAACTGCTGTACAGCCCTGCCAACGCAGTCATCCTCTGTCGCTCTCAGCCCTTCTATCCATGCAACTTGCAACTCAGCCTCTAGAGTTAAGAGAAATGTCTTACAGCAAGAAAACCAGCCCTGGTCCTTTCCACCTCCAAGCCACCATTTCAAGACATAGAAGAGGACAGGCTCAGGGACTGTGGATCAGTACTAGCTCTTTCTAATTGCATGATTAGGAAGTGGAAGGAGTAGCATCAGTCCTTCAGAGCAGGAGTTCTTCCAGCAGTACAGCAGTACAGTCATCCTCTCCTTCAGCAGGGACAGAAGCACTAACTAGCAGATAGTACCTACCTATTTGTGCCTCACCACGCTAAAGGGTGGATCTGGCATGCACTTCTGCCGCTAGTGATCATATGGGAAAAAGCAGACAAATGGGAAAACATCATTTCTCCCTTTACTCCCAAACCTTTTATCTATTCTGCAGTCAAGCACTAAAGCAAAGGCTTAACACAGCCAGTGTTTTCTTCAACAAGAGGTCTCCCCCCAGGTGCTTTTGTTCAGCTGTGTCATGTACAGATCTGGTTTGGGGTCTTCTAGAAAGCGCTGCAGAGCTGACAGAGGTAGACTAAATGCTTTGAATAGGGAAATTTCGTGCATTTTTTTAATTTACTTTGTGGCAATCCTCCTCACAGACTAATACTGTGCCAAGAGTCATATGCATACCACACTGCAGTTTATTCTGTACCATGCTGCCAGTTTTCCAGTGTAATTTAACGTATGGGATTTTATCCCCAGTCTTTCAATAACAGATATCAAGCAGTCAGAATGAAATGGCTTACAAGATTTCTTACTGGCAAGAGTTTAGCTGTGTGCTTGAAGGGCAACTGGAGTTAAAATATGACAGGCAGTAGACTAACCCATCAAAGGTTTCAAATAGTTCTTTCTCTCCCAAAACAGTCAGCTCCTCTGGGGTTCTGCTTTGCGCACATGTTGTAAAGGCTTGTGTACTAATCCAGCCCTTGGGGCTGGCTCAGGACAAGGGATGGTGTTGACTGCAAGCTTGGGAAAGAGCAGCGCTCTTTTTACTGATGTGAAGCTGGCTGGCTGCTATTTCACTTGTCCCCCCTTCAGAGATATATTTGCTTAAAAACAAATGCAATCAAGACACCAGTCTACTGACCACTCTGCCAGATGTAAAGAAACTCAGCTTTAGCGAGCAATCTCCCAGCACATCAGCCTTTCCATCTCTATTTAAGGAAAAGCTTCGTTTTCTTCAGTTGCTAAGTCTATCTAAAATCAAACGCAGTAGCAACAGTTCCACACGTCTCTCCAGTGGAGAGAATCAGAAGCAAACAGCTCTCGGAACCAGCTACAGCCAATGCAGAGAACTGCCAGCCTTTGGATGAATGGTACCAAGGACGATACCTGCAATAGCCTCCCGAATACACTGTTTGGCCAGACTTGTTTCTACCATAATTCTCTATGTTTCTGTACTATAGTGACCACCTCCAAGCCAAGGATTTTCTGTTCCTTACGTTCTCCCAGCTGTGGTGAACACATTTAGTCTGCTTTTAGATGCTTTCCGATAGCGACACTGCTACCTCTTCTGCAGCTGTTCTGCAACCTCATCTAGTTTTTTTCCTACCAGGATGAAGTTCAACTACCAAATGATCTGAGCTGTTACTCTTATTCCGTGTTCAAACAGTAACAGACAAGCAAGGGCTGGAGCTAGGATCTTTGGCAGATAAAGTAAAAGTCCATTCCTTTCTGAACAGGCTGTTAGAGTCATCTTCCAAAACTACATTTCAAGGGCTATCCTCATATGTATTTTATACACAGACAAAGGACACTTCAGCTGAAAAAAAAAAAAAAAAAATCAGGCCTCTTATTCGGTCCTGGATTGACAACTGAGGTAACCACCCAGCTGAAGATTTTGCAGCAGCCAGAGGAGGAAGAAGTCACTGCCTCGCTCACCTCCACAAAGTTAATCCTGAAGGAAGGGTCTATTTCATCTGATCAGAAACTGTCCCCAGCTCCTGGTTTCCTTCAACACCTGCCTGTTCAACAACTGCAGTAGGCTCCATATTTTCCTACCAGGCCTTAACTTCCCAGTACAGACACCTTCGTATCCTTGCCTCTACAACATCCCTTTCAGAACAGATCTGCAAAACATTTTGACTCCCTCCCCCTTAAAGATGGAGGTTGGTTAATTGTGGAAGTCACCAATTCTTTTGGCATTGTCTAGGTTAGTGTTGCATTATCGCATCTACTTATCTCATGTATTATTGTTGCTTTTCCCATTTATTTTAACAGCACTGATAGTACTGCAACTAGGCAATAATCCCTCATACCTGACTCTGAGTACTCATCAGCCCAGCATGAGCACAATGTGCCAGAGCACTGTAAATGGAGGGAGCAGAGCTCAGCATGCAAAGCCCTCCTGCATGACTGCTCCACCTCGCAGCACGGACACAACTACCCCGTCTTCAGTTAGCTGGGTCAGTTCCCCAGTTTCAGCCTGAGAAGGGCCAGAGACCACAGCGACATCTCCTGCCACCAAGCTGGGCTGACTATACATACACATAGCCCTGACACCTCCTAAGCAAATGTGCTTTGCTCTGCAAGTGCAGAAGAGTAGCTTCTTCAGCTAAGGAAAATATGCTGGGCTCACCGCAGAGCTGAAGTAGTGCAGAGAGGTGCAAATGCTGTGGCTGCCAGCCAGCACGCAGAGCAGTGACTGCAAATGCACAGCACCGTCCTCCCACGGCCGAGATGGCAGAGCTACACAGCGAAGGCAGAGAGCAGGAGAGGGCTGCTACCAGCACAACCCCTTTGGTCCGAGAACAGCTCACAGAGAGATAGTCTCAGCCACAACAGGCCTTCAAGCTGCAGTCTGAGCAACCCTGCCCTAAAAATGGAAGGCATCTACGTAGCACATTAATACTCAAGGACACACAGGCACACACCAGGCGAGATATCTATCCTGCTAGCAATATGCTTCCTGATGCCAGACAACATGAGAGCTACTAAGCTGAAATTCAGTTTTAATCCCCTTGTTGAGTGAGTTCACATAAGTTCAAAAGGGAGCTCTCTGTCATTATTATAGATCTCCTCTCCTGAGACAAGGTGAGGCAAGTAAATCACCAGAAGTACCGTTACTAAACCACAGGAGAAATGGGTGTACTGAAGCTGAGTTGGCTTTCTAACTACAGCTTTGATTCACCTGTTTTTCTCAAGCCTGCCTCATCTGTCAAGCTTTCCGAACCGGTACCTTTTCAATGGCTAGCTGAGCTATAAAGCTTCCACTATTCCTCATTCAGCCTAATGTGGCACTCCAGCCGCTACGCTAAAAACTGTGGCGCCACATGGAGAGAACAGATATGTTTAAGTTTAATGTTCGCTATAGCTAACAGTCGTTTATGTTAATAGACACTTTTGTTTCTTGGAATTAATCTTCCTCTGGGATTTTTTTTTGGTGACATAAATCAGGACGGATTATTTCCCTTACAATTTAGAATACTACTCTTTCTCAGATACTAAAAGCAAAAACAATCACAAGCAATCAAATTACCATATCCTAATGAACTACCATTTGTCAGCTGAGCCAGAGTGACTATTTCCTTGCATGTAGCAGGTAAACATCAGAAAGGCTTGACGAAGGTGATTAATGCCAGTACGTTTAATTCTGCATTTGCAGTAGGCTGAGGGAGCACTGTCAACCGCTTACAGCCACTTGCCTTCAAGTCTCCAGCAACTGCAACCTCTTGTCCTTATTCCACATTATCATTTCAGCCTTTTCCAACTCTCCCAACACTGGCTACTCCAGCCAGTCCCTGCTGAATTTCCTACTGACCTCTGAGTGCTGGAGAGAGCCCTGTTCCTGAGCAATACAGGTTTCTGGACTACCAGCACAGAGAAGTGAAGAGGCTTGCTTGGTGTCCTAGGAAGCCAGAGGGCAGCTCTATTCTCAGCTCTGCAAGAGACATTTTGACATTTCTTTACAAAACATCCCGAGATCCTTGGTGAGAGAGTAAGACATATATCACTCTGGGAGAAGGAGTGCCCAAATATGACATCTTGAATGACTGCAGCATACACACATTTGAAACCTCAACTACTAAAAGAAAAAAAATAATCCTCTCCTATCCAATAATGGGTTAAGGGCTCAAAAGAAATAGTTTTACCAATTCTTAGCCACCAATATTAGCTCAGATACACGAGTTGAATCCATATGGCATATTAATGATTCCCACCAAGGAAACAATTTCAGGAGATATTCATTTAAGCAACAGTTTTCATTCTATCTAAATACTGGAAGCAATAAAGGCTCCTATGCATCCAGTAAAAGAGATGAGGAAATAGCATAGTATGAAAATCAGAGAACAGGAGACAGATGTCAGAGCTCCAAGGAATAGAAGGCAATATTTTTATTTTTTCTATTCCAGCTTTGTGTGCATGAAGGGGTGCACACAGAGCCCACTTTGGTTTTCAATGCAGTATCCAAAGATAGGAACTTTTATTCCCCCCAGGAGAATACAAGGTGAAAGAGAGGGGTGTTTCCAACAGAGGTGGTGATGCAGAGGACCAAAAGATTACCTGTCTGAAAGAGGGAAGGGGTGAATAATGGTCTCACCTGGAAAACGCTGGATTTGCCTCGGCACTGGGTCTTTAGATACGCTGGTATTCTTTTGAAACTCCACAACAAAAATGAGAGTGAGCTTAGTATTAAGTGAACTCCCCTGTGGGCAGCATGGGAACAGCAGTGCATGCATAACCCCAGTCTGTCGCCACACACGCAATGCCCGGCAGCAATGCCACATCCATGGATCCACGTATTCCTTCTCACAGAGGCCTGATCTTACCGGCAGCTGGAGACTACAGGATGGCTCAAGAGGCCTTGGGCTGGTCCACACAAGAAGTATCTTAGGGGGTGGAGCATAAGAACACACATTTCTCCAGACACCGAATTTTTTCTAACAGGATGTGATCATCTTTTGCTCTTGCTGATGTCTGTGAAGGCAATGCACAAGTAGCACTGCATACTTCAGCAATAAAAACACTCAGGATCTGCTCTTTCTTTATAGAAATATATAATAGAAAAGTTTGTGGGTGCTTTTGTGTCATACTAATTGGAGCTGGACTAAACCCAGGATGAAAGACAGCATTCCCCACTGAGACAAAGGGCAACAGTGACCTGGAGCTCTTCCATCTCGTTACCATCAGACCATCCCACCAGTTACATCAGCACTGCACAGAGACTAAGGTTTCGTCCTGGCTCCTTGTCATCCAGCACTTCAGTAGACTTAAATACTGCAGTAGCATTTCCAAAAAAGGCTAGGCTGTCACAGGCAGGAATTATCACTCCTCTCTCTCCAGGAGGATGTATGCAGACTGCTGGGGAGTCATAAAGGAAAGACATCCCAGAACTACAGCAAAATCAGTGAAATGCTTTACTTTGTTCAACTTGCTGCTGAACCATCCTATTCGGCCACATACGGAGGCAGGTACTATGCTACTGCTCTTTAAGGAATTTATATCTACCATCTTTCTTCAAAAGGAACAGTAACAAAACTCCAAATATGCAAAAACTCTGAGGCATTTGGGAAGCCTACAGTGCAGCTGGCACTGCTCTCTGAATGCAGCACTGCTAGTGCTCTTCCACGTCATTTACCCTGCCCCATCAGATGTTCTGAGTGTATTCACCTGAGCAGTACTTTCCATATCAGCTACTTCTGGGATCACCTTAGATATTTTTCTTGTTCAAGCAACTCTGCAGCAATGCTTCCCTCAACAATATTTCAGCCTTCCTGCCACCTAATCAGACTAAACAGATCAGCACTCAGATTCCCCAGAGTCTGTAGAAATGGGGCTTATTCTAAGAAAATGCTAAGGGCTTCTGATAAGAGCTGAAGGGTCCTCTGTCATCAACCTCAGGAGGGACGGAAAGCACTGAACATCTTGCAAAGAAATCTGTCTACATCCAGCCACCAAGTTCCGGGGTAGGATGCGCACGTGTCATTCACAAGAGCCTAATAATTCACTTGCAACGTCTTTAATGCAATCATTGCAGGGTGGAAAGAACATTTTATCACATCAACAGGAGTCCTTTTTTTCCAACATTGCCTGAAAAGTGACAAAAATCCTACCCACAGCCACTGAAAGTCTTCCCTTCAGCAGCTGCAAAGACCTTTCACATTTCTTTAAGGCTAAAGGAGCTTTCTGCAGTGCCACTTTCATGTCCTATTTTTCACCACCTCTGCTCTGCCCACTCCTTCTGGGGGTCCTCCCTGCTTCCCTTCTCCAGATCTGGGCCCTTTTTGAACAGCCTTTCTGTTCTAGCAGTTGGGAGAGGAAAAACACATTCCCCTCTTATTATCTTTGCCACTTCCCCACCAGCAGCACTTCCCTCTCTGCCCAGCAAATTGCCAGTGTGGAGCTGCCCTGCGTGTCTGGGGGAAGAGCTGCTCTGGACAGCAGGTCCTGCACCTAGGGTAGGTGGGAGAGACAACAGGAGCACCAGCACTCCCTTGGGCTGCTTCACACACCTACCTCCAGCAAAAGGCACGTCTCCAAAAACATGTCCTGGCACCTTGGCAAAAGCAGAGCAGCAGCGGCTGGGTGCAGCGGGGAGGGGAATTCCTGACACCTCTTCTCAGAGGTCGAAAAATATCACCACTGCTAGTGAGACGGTGCTGCTTTTGTGGGAAGCTCAGCTGACATCGCCTGTCACCGTGCAGCGAATGGGTAGCTCAAATGTGCACACACTTGTTGCTCTACACACACTGTTTGCATTTCTACAGTGTGCAAAAAACAGGAAGAACAGACAAGGAAGGGAAATTAAGAGTCGCCTCCCCTGTTGACTTCATAATGGCATTGTTGAGATTATGGCTCTGCTACAGGTCTTGCAAAATTGGCTACATACAAGGCATGCTCACATGTGACATATGGGCTCAGCAGACAGACTCTCCAAAGCAAAGGCTACCTGTACTGCAATGCTGATTTCTGTAAGCTGCAAATTCCTGTCCTTAGTTGGCAGCTACAGGAATGTTGTCAGCATATTCATGCCAAGAAGTCCAACCATGAAAGCAAAAACTAAAAAAAAAGGATGCTTCGAAAGAAAATCTGACCTTTCTGAGACTCCAGCATACCAAGAGTACTGTAGATTTTGGATGGTTCTGCTCCTAAAAACTCCTGAAGTCAGCCATTAAATATCGTGCATTAAATCCAGTGTAGACTCACTGTCCCATACAGAAATTTTGCCTCAGCTTTGGAGATCCTACAGAAAGTTACAGCAGGGAGAAGTGAGGTCACCCATTCTACAGAGAAGCACTTTCATTAATCAGAATTACAGGGCCACCGTTGACAAATACAGCAAATCTGTTTGCAGAGAGTTAGGTGATCTTGAGGGGAACATCACCTTCTAAGAAACTTGTACACATAAGACTCAAAATCAGTGGGGTCAAAAGGCCTCACAGGCTTTTGTGTCCTTGGTCACTTCCTTTGAGCCAAGTCATGCAAGGTGATGAAGCACTGAGCTCATCAAGTTCCATGAAACTCACTGTCCTGGCTACATTTCTTGCTGATTTTAGCCATTTCTTAGAACCTTTATTTTTCAGTGATTATAATCTTGCAGGAACCCTGGTCATAGGGCTGAAGGGACCTCATGGATCACCAAATCCGGCCTCCCTTTCTTGAAATTCTGCTGTATAATCTCACTCACAAGACCTGCAAATTCGGGCTTTAAACTACCAAGGTAGCTTGTTCCCAGTGCTCTATGGATACGGCTTTTCAACAGCACCCTGATGCTTAACTGGTTCTGCTGTGTTTGTAGCAAGTTTTATATAACACTTACTCTCCTTACAGCTCTACCTGCAAAGTACTTCACAAGACTCTCTGTTAAGACTATGACAGTAAACCTGCTGACTCCATAATACAAATTCTAAGTAATTCCAGGTCAAACCTTTAATCAACGAGACCTCTCTAAGCTTCTTCTCACCCTTATTAAAGAGATTTACAAAACCATGAAGGAGGTTGGAGAGTTAATGATGTGCCATTTAAAAAGGCTCCATTAAGATTTGGGTATTTTTATCTTTTAGAAAAAAAGCATTTGCAGATTATAACTCTAAGGAGACAATTATAAGAGCATTCTGAGAGTCTTTTCACTTGATCTATAAGGAGGAGAAATGGTACAGCAGAGCATAGGAAAGAAAATACACTGCCTAAGCCTTTTTCTTGAATAGGATCCTAACTAGCCATGTTGCAGCTGCAGTGAAGTGTCTTATGTGCCTGTGATTTATTACTATAAGGGCCATATCATCTGCGAAAGTGTGCCTGTAAGAAATTAAATGGTTTCCAAAGGAAACATTAGAATAAGACAGATTTTGGATTTGCATTTTTATCCTGATTAGTGTCTGTGGAGCCCTTTTGAAAACTTTTGTATCCAACACAAATACAAAATTATGGCCAAATGCAGTTTGAATTTGGGAAGGTTTCAGGAAGGAAGCCCAGTTACCCACGGAAAGGGATGAAGAGACTGTTTACAGGAGTGAGAATCCAGAACACTATTGAAAGAGAAAGGAAATGGCAATCTTCCAACATGCTGCGCCTTGGACCAAATTGCTTTCTGTCTAACATGATGAGTTGTTCACAGGCCTGAGTTATTCCGTTACCCTTTAGCTTGACCTTGGACACTACACTTCAAATCAAATGTAAGTAACAAATTAAGGGCTTGATCCTGCACTCCAACTTCCCTTTCACTTCAAATTGAGGGAGGGGAGTGATATTAGGACCTATATTAATGTTGATCATGGTGGTATTCCTGATGGACTTCCAATCAGAAAAATCCCCAGAGAAGAAAACTCCCACAATTAGCCTAGCTCCTGCTGACAGACAATTTGGCACCATAGCAGAAAATGAAGCAGCAATATTTCCATTGATCCCAATGGTATCTGTGAACCTCAGGTCAGTCTTTCAAGACACTTGTTTGCATATAAGCATTTCTGCCAACTTGTGTTGATTTGTCAACTTGAAAGGGAAAGAAATTCAGCCTCGCAGTGTTTGTTCATAGTTGTAAGACTCTGCTCTGTTGTCCTGCTGTAAGTCAGCAAAACTGAGTACAACTGTAAAGGAGTCCTAATACTTTCATCAGAAAGACCTTGGGAACATACAATATGAATCTATTACACTTTTTTATTTGTCCTTAAAGCATGGAAAGAGGCAAAACAAAAAACAAATACATGGAAAAGGAAAAATGTGTAATAACGTTAACAGATAGGCAAGCTGTAACACAGGGTATCCTACCATGAACACCCAGAAATTTACTACTACCAACAGGCCAAATAAGACTCTTGGTCAGTATCAGCTTGACTCCTGTTGTACAAAACACCAAAACACCAGCAGTGAGAAAGGACTGACCTCTTGCTGGCCTAAAGAGGGGACGTGATTTTCAGATGCGTCGGGAAGTTGCTCCTGGCAAATTACTGTTGTCCCAAATAACCTGCATTCTGTAGAATAATTCCCAGCTTCAGTTTTCTAGGTCAGGAATCAGAAGCACATATAGTTGCCATGAGACACTGGGAACAAAGCAGCTTCGGTAGTTAACACCACAGAGGAAAATCCTCCCCTGAGTTTATGTAAAAAATTCCAGGGAACAATCAGATGCATGAACAGCTGGAAATTTGTGGCTAATCATGAAAACAGAAGGGTTTTTTGAACTGGGTCTTCCCACCTTTATGTGTTTTCCTCTTAGAGGAGTTTTGCAGAGCTTCTACAAGGGATTATTTCTGATTTTGAATTTGCAACAGCAGTTGTAACCAATAGCACCTCTCTATAAGCCATGAATATCTCCACCCACGAGTTACACCACCTCAATCCATTTGTTTTAGCACCAGCCTATAAAAGGATGGCCCATAACTGTTCATTTTTCTACCTGCTTCCCTTTCTCACTTCATGGTCAAAAGAAGCACTTCACCTAAACGACTGCAAATTGCCTTGGGGACACAGGATCACATTATGATGAAGACCATCAGATTTGTTTTAGAACTATCAAATGTCAGGATCAACCCATAAGAATCCTTCCAAGTGTAAAGCGTAGTTCTCTTCCTATACGTTATTTCTACAATCCCATTCCAGTTACCATGTTCCAAAGCCTTTTCCTCATGCAAAGAAGCCAGGCAACACATCAGAACCCACTGACATTTCTGACAGCTTCTTTGACAGATGTTCAAGACAGTATATTTTTTAACTGCTTAGGAATAATAATTGAAACTGATTCAGCACTGAGAATTTTCTAACTTAGTTCTGATTAGGAAAATTCATGTTCAACTACGAGATGACTAGTATCATTAAAATTCTATTTCAGAGAACTGCTGTTAAGTGATAATTTTGCTCTTCAAATGAGGAGAGAGGATTAATAATTGAATCCAAAGACCTAGTTATATATTTTGGTGGGTTTGTTTCCTAATAGGAAGAATGACTTGAGTAGAAATCCATTAAAATTTTTAGTATTCCCATGCTAGTCTGATTCTAAGCTTTTCCATTAAGTAGCACAGTCATAATGGCATTAAACCACTTAAGCAGCAAAAACAGCACATAATTATCACTTTTAATTCAATCTTTTAGAGTGTGACTAGATACTGTACATCACTGACAATTCAAACTCCTAAAGAGATTTTTCTATTCCTTCACAGCAGCTTCACAGCCTCTTGTACTGATAGAACTGACCCAAACATGTACAATTCTTTTCTCAAGAAAAAATCCTCAGAATAATGAGATAGAAAAATGAAGCCCAGATGAAAGAAGGTGCAGCAATCAACTACTGCTTTATTCTTACCTTAAGGCAGATGTTTAGATATGAGTGAGAACTAGGGCACCATTATTCACATATCACCATATCAACATTTGAAACTATGAGCATGTTAGATATTGCAGATACTAAAAAAACATCCCACATTGAAAGTATAAAGTACATGAAAGCTCTATAAAAATGGAGAACAGAGAAGACTGCAGCACACAGCATCCCCTCCCTTGCCCCTCAACAGACCCCCTGTATTTACCACCTGTGACCTCTCTCCCTTGGGAACTGGGACGGGTGACACCTCATCTGTACCTGCTGCCCCAGCAGCCGTGACAGCGGGTGGCTCCCTGCCCTCAAAGGACTGCTGGGAGGTGCAGCCGGTGTGAACACAGTCAACACCCGCTTTGCACCACGTCTGTCCTCGATGCCCATGCCGCCGGGAGCCAGGAGCAACGCTGAGCATTGTAGGGTGCCAGATCCCCCAGGCACTTGTTTCCTGGTGCCCCCTCCCATCCCATTAAGCTCTGGCACACTGTAGATACTACCATAGTGCTAAGGAGCAGCGGCACCATCGCATTTTTGTATATGTTAAAGGGATCCACTCTTCTCCGGAGATACGCAAAACCCGCCTGGGCAAGGCCCTGTGCAGCCTGCTCTAGGTGACCCTGCTTTGGGAGGGGGGCTGGACCAGATGATCTCCAGAGGTCCCTTCCAGCCCTTACCGTTCTGTGATTCTGTGATAAAGGCAAATAAAAGGCAGAGCGCAGGAGCGCTGTGGTTTAGTTGTCGCCAGCAGTGCCTCTGCTAAAGGCTGCAGCCCAGCTGCTGCAGCAGCAAAAGCTGGTGCAAGTCAGGAGTCAAAGCACAGTCCACTACTTACAAACCAAACCAAAAGAAATCATACAGCATGCTAGGACTGGCCAAGCCAAGCCCCTGTGAGACAATACAACGTCAACGCCTTTTTGAAAGAGGCCAAAACCTGACACATCGACTGATCTCAGATGCAGAAATTTCAGACCCTGTGCTCTCCTCTTTTACCTGCAGTCTACGCTACTCCCTGCTCACGTGAGCATGCTGTTAGCACTGCTTCCGTGCCTGCTTCACCAGAAAGCATAAAGGTTCTACATCCGATGACAGTGCTGGAGCGACAGCATCCCCTCCTACACAGAACAAGCTCTCTCTTTCATGAGTCCTCAGGTAGGAGGTAAAGATGAAACAGTTCTCTCCCCACCCCAGAACCAGCATATAACGCTCGTGGTACATCTCCTCTCTGCCACATCACAGATTTACAGTTGCAGTACAGGGCTCCGAATTGCTACTCTGACATCATTAATAATTCCAGTTTGTTGCAAATGCAAATCTAGCAGATATTTTTGTTTTGCTTCTGCACGTACAGCTCGGGAGTCTCCTGTTTCAGCATGAGTACAGGAAAGCAAAGGTCTGCTTGGAGAATCTGACAGTTCAAAACCTCACTTTCCTTGGAGAATTGAAGGGATGTCAACATTTGGCACAGAAAGCATCTCACGGAAGCTACTGACGTTCAGGCCTGTCAAATGCTCTGCTATTTCCATCCCTCCTCTTCCTCCTCTTCCCTTACTGGGCTAACATCAACAGAACATCACAGATCTTTCCATCTAGTAATAATAACTATTTGATCACCATAACCTCTCTTACAATAAATACCATGCCAGCAGCTTTTGTGTATCTCCAGGTTGCAGGTAACCAAGCTGAGGCAATGTCTAAAGCAGATTTTCTCAAGACACCACACCAGAGCTCCTGCAAACCAAAACACAAGCCTAGTCCTGTGCCCAGGCTTCAGGAACTGTCTGTAACCCACATTCAGGCAGCACCCCGGGAGCAAGGCTTCCCTTCTGGCTTGTTGGTGTGCCACGGGGCCATCTCTGTCACTGCTGCTCACAAGGGTGCTTCTCATCCAGGCAATCTCAGCCTGAAAACCATAATCTGAGACCGTAATTTTCTGCAGACACCTTTTTTCAAATAGCCTTAGGCTGACAAAAGCAAGCTCCTTAAAGATGCAGCAAAATCACTTCATCACTGTTTAATGCATTTTATTTTAAAGGACTATTAAGACCCCATTCTTTCTGATAGAATTCTATTTTCATCTCCACTTTTTTTTTTCCTTTAGGAGGTTGAAAAATAAGATTTCTCTATCTCTGCCTTTTTTTTCCTGTCTGTTTCTATTTGATCAATAATAATTCTTTTTTTCCTATGCTTCTAAGAGAGTTGACATTAACATGTCTAGTTCCTATTCCCTTTCTCTTGTATTTGTGCATCGGAGCCATTCACAATGATGTCAGCTCAGCTCTGGGCATTGTCTCCGCTAGTTCAATTCCAGCTGAATTACTGGAGCTAGCAGGACATTAGCATTCACTTGATTGATTTAGCATACCCAGCAAATAAGATGGGTTTTGCATTCAGCTAGACACATTAAAAACCGAAGAAATTACAAAGCTGTCCAAAGTTGGTAAGTTCTTTAGGAGTCACACATCTTTTGCTACTCATATATCTTCCTGTGCTTGAGGGCACCATTTAAATAATGGCTATTTCACTGTCAAGCCCTTCCTTGACAGTGCTCATGGATGAAAGAAGAGACAAAAGTGATTTCAAACTATTGTTTAACATAGCTAATCAAGTTAACAGATTTCAAGCCCGAAAGATTGTATTATGCATTATCTCCTTTAAAATACGGGCTATACAATTTCACCCTGTAATTCCAGCATTCTGTCCAACAACTGGAGAGAATGCTTTTTCAGAGGTAAAGACTTAAACATGGGTTTTGAAATTAGTATTAAAAATGTAACACTGCATCTGTTGTTGGCTTTAAAACTTTCTTCCTTCGTTCAGTGTCTACCCCTGTGACAAGATCTTAGTGCCGTATGTGGCTGTGCACACTTACTCAAGATGCACATGACCTATGAAGAGTCCATACCTTTCCAGATTCCAGACTCTGAGAGTGAAACTGAAGTGAAGAAGAGGATGTATGGCAAAATTGTCAGAAGGGAGGGCTAAAGTTTGGCTCCAGAATTCATCCTCCTCCAGAAGAAATGCTGAGCAGATCCCTGTGAAGTGAATGAAATCTGGCTTTACCTACCGGCGAACCAGAATCTCCACCTCACTATTTTATGACTTCAGAACAGGGAGTCCCAAACCTTTTCCAACAGTAGGACCGAAGAGTGCAGCAGAGGTGTTTGTTCAATTATGCACTTTACGGGCTGAATGAAACAGTGGAAGTATTAGGCATGTAATGGAACAATAATAGTTGGCCTCTTCTGAAAAGCCCTATTCCTGCACTCTGTTGGCTTCAACGGGAGTTCAGCTACTCCAGTTGAGAGCTTGCAACCTTCAGACCATAACCACACTTGACCGCATCTTCTGGTGGAGTCAGATGGACAGGTAGATCTTGTGTGTTTTCCAGTAGCTTCAGCATTATAAATATATGGCTGATGTTACAACAAAGTCAGCTGTCCCAGTTCAACCACATCTCTAAGTTTCTCATCATTTGAACAGTATGTTCCGACTAGGGGCTCTTTCTATATGGCTTATAGCTCAACTTCTGTTTTAACTGCCCAAAAACATCTGCAACAGCTCACCTCTAGCTTCGGTTACCCATTCTGAATGTTACTGCACTGCCCTAGCCCGGCCTCTCTGCTGCATGCTTCCATAACAGAGAGACAGATGAGTCTGTTTCCAAGAGAGTGGACAGTCATTTGTCATCATTAACATGCAGTCATTGTAAAAGATGACAACTCATGTGTCAGCTGAAACATTTTGCATTAATTGGAACAAAGTTCCTATCAAATATGTTTTGATAATAGCCAATCTCTCACGGACATTTTGGACCACACAGTGAGAACACAATGTTTGATGTCTTTCGTTGGAGGCAAGAAAGAACATCAGAAGGCACATGCAGCTGGAGCCAGCGAGGAAAGACAAACAGAACACAGCAGGGGATCAGCTGTCTGTTGAGACAAGCAATGAGCCATGGAGCTCTTCAGCTCTGTCAGCGGTTTAGATCCTGGCACAGGACTGTAGGTTTCTAAAGCAGCTACCGTTTGGGAGTGTGGTATGGATACTACGAAGGATCAGCAGCAAGCAAGGGGTGAAGCTGCAGCTAAAGAACATCTCAACGGACAGCAAGCCAAAGCTGAAATCTGGCTGATATTCACACGACCGCATGTTTTAATGCAGCACTAATGCACAGCCATTTGTGGTGATCTTAGAGGAGCCAGTTCTTCCGGTTCATTCCTACCGCGTGACTGAGCAGCTCCCTCGGCTTCCCTCACTTAACGTCCATCTTAGGGCTGGCCCTTCCCGGGTTATAACATTTGACTTGTTCCCAGCCACCACTGAATGACTTCAAACACTCATCTCCTGCAGTTCTTAAAAACAGTTACGTGTAGTAATCTGAGATGGATAGTTTACAGGAGTATGTGGGCATCTAAATGAGCTCTAATATGTCTCCAGAATACTTAACAACAGCTATTGTGAGATTTTATGCATTACTATGCCATTTTAGTCCTTTTATCACTGAGCAACAATTTCAAGCAACACAGAAGCCAGAAGAGTCTCTTCAGGTTCACAACATGCTTCACATGCTCCTTAAACTTTCTCTTCACTGATCTGGTGCTGGATAAAAGCAACATTGAAAACATATTAAAGTGACAGTCAGGATCTGTAGCTACATTAGTCATTCTGTCAGAGCCTTGGAAACAACCTCACTGAAGTCAAGCAGGAAAACAATTTGTTGAAGCATCAGCTGAAGCAGTGAGTCGCAACTCATTCAAATCTCTCTAAAGTACATGATCAAGCAACTGCTGAAGCCCTGAAAGCCACAACTGATTCTGCAAACAGGAGATACATAACACAAACTTCAAATTGACCTACAGTCTCTGGATAACAACCTGAATGTCCACCTATTTATACCTTAAAAGCAGCCAGGAGGCAAAAGATAGGATGAGTGATGTTCCCTTAGCGCAGTAACAGAACTACCCACACATACAAACTGACAGTATTTTCTTATCGTAGTGTGTAATTAGTGTTTAGTTCCGCTGAACGGAGCTGTTCTGGACACACACTGATCCAACCAAAACCACTATTGTATAATATTTTTACCTGAACCACAAGCAATGGTTCCCCAGAAGAGTCAAGCAATCAATGTTCTTACAGATCTTATTGCCAAAGATGACATCGTTAAGCTTTGATGTCTACAGTACAGCCACAAGCCTAAAAAAAAGAACTTACCTGAATAACTGAGGCACCTGGGGAACCCAGCCAGATGCCAGAGAATCCAGAGCAGCTCAGTTGTAAATTGACTTAAATAAATACCACTATGTTCAGCCAAACAGGGCATGCCTTACAACACAGAAAAAACTGATATAGGACTTTATCTTAACCACTACGTTGGCCTAAGGTTACACTGCGATCAGCTAATAAGAGAGATTAGACATGTAAAACCTTTTTTTTTTTTTCCAAGAGGCTGATGGAAAAAGGGACCAAACTGTTGTTCAGTGATGCTCCCTCAGCTCAGGTGTCAATTCTACGAGATTCTACGTCAATTCTTGAGAGACGCCGTGCTGGAAGCAGCACATCAGGGTCACTTTGCACTGGGAGCTCAGGAATCATTATCACTAAAGGAAAGTTATGTTAGTAGGAAAAGGCTGTGGCTTCGCTCTTCACATACTAACTAGTCTTGCGTGTCGCGCTCTGTGCCAGGGGAAAGCAGCACACACACAACGCGCTGTGCTTCCCGCTGAGTTTATTGGATCGGTTTGGGATTCAGGCGGCAAACCCAAGGGGCAGCAGCAGCATCAGGCCAGCGCCAGGACGCGCTCTGAGGCCGGCTCTGCCTTCCCTTCGCCGAGGCCCCGCGGGGAGAAGGAGCGCCCGGCGCCTCCGCCCAAGATGGCGGCGCCGCTCCCGGGGCGAGGCCGCAGAGATCAGCCCGTGAGGTGGCGCCTCCGCGCCGGCAGGAGGCGCCTCCGCGCCAGCGAGCAGGCGGTGCCTAGAAGAGCCGCTCGCGCGCACAGCGCTTCCGGCGGTGGCAGAGGAAGGGGCGGGGCGCGGGGGTCCTGGGACCGGTAAGCGGCGGGCGGGCGCCGTCACCGGCGCCGCGCGGGGGAAGAGGGAGTCGGGAGCGCGCCCTGCCGCGCTCCGCCTCACGACCCCGGCCGCTGTAAGGCTCCCCCGGCGCGCCGGGTGTCTCGGCGGACTGCG
>Ga0065711_1029203_pt1 | contig 37158 bp, 12 predicted proteins | sample Hoacrofraction12_FD_59098 | JGI IMG/M metagenome (GOLD analysis project Ga0065711, IMG submission 59098) | Hoatzin crop microbial communities from Cojedes, Venezuela - Epithelial fraction 12 v2 (version 2) | ecosystem: Host-associated > Birds > Digestive system > Esophagus > Crop | place...
GGCGCAGATTCGTACACACAGATGGTTGCCATTCTCTCTAAAGTGCACAATACACCCAGTAAGGCAACCTTTGATTTTTATATACTATTAAATAGTTTATTTTCTCTGACAGTATCGCCTTTTCCTTTCCCTCCCTCTCACAAATCCCTCAAATCACAACCCTAACTCCAAAACCTTTATTAACAGAATTTGTCCAAAATACCCTTCAGGAAAATTTGCATTCGATATCAGCATCCTAGAAGGCCCCAGCGGTGCCTATGAAGCAGGACTACCAGGTTTCTTTCCCAGATTTTATATAATAAAAGCAGTTACTGCATGCATCGTCGACACCTACTTACAGCACCTACATAGCCACTTTCTCTTCTGTAATTCTGCCTTTTTTTTTTTTTTAAAATGGGCTTGATCCTATATTTTCTCCCTCTCCAAAACTCCCACAAAAATCAGCAAAAGATACAAGCCTACGCAATACAGACAGCAAGATCAGCAAGAGCTGCATTTTTCTATACATGATAGAAAAGACAGGACAGTATAGGCATGCTACTCAGCTGGCCTGTGTCTGCATAGTTTCAGTAACACCCCCATAGTTTATATGCAGTGTTGTAAAATACATCAACATACTGTATACAAAAATATTCAGCTTCCCACACATTTTCTATAAACATTAAGCAATATTTTATCCTAGCTTTAAATGTCTTTTCAATACTTTGCATCCCTTCTTTTCCAGCATGTTCACATTTTCCATTCTCTTTCGTTCATGCAGGACATTCGAAGGAAAGGACAAGAAAATAGATATCAAAAAAATAAAAATTTCATTAAAAGTTCTGCATTTAAAAAAAAGCATTACAGTATATTCTTTGCCCTAGTGCTGCTACTCTTTTTCCATAGCTTAACCATCAGTAATAGTTTAACTTGTTAACACAAGCTTGCATATCTAAGTTTGCTGAGAAAAGACATATAATCTAACTTTACCTTTCAGCATTTGTAAGAAAGACAAACACCCAGAACCCCAGTAGCTCTGCCAGAGTCCTGTGATGGCCCACAGAGAAGCTCAAAATATCTGAACAGCCACAGGTAGAAAGAGTTAGAGATGGTAATCAAGTCTGCACACCTGAAGCTTGTGAGGTAGTTGGGTTTTAAGGGACCCTTTCAGCCATAATTTAATCAGGATAAGGAAGAATGGGAACCCTTCTAAAATCCATTTGCACTTCATGCTTTCCTTTTAACAACCTGCATATCGTTTACTCAAGCTACATAGTGCTGTGCTTTTAGGATCTATCCCAACACCACAATCAAGGGAAAACAGCTAACAAACAATGAACATATACAAACAACATCAAACTCACAGGTATCTAATACACCTAACACTGAATCTAAAAAATATTTGTCCCCTTATTCCTTCTTTGGTGGGGAAAAAAAGCAGCTTTTATTATTCATTACTCACTGCTGTGTGAAAAGCTAAATCAAAACAGCACTTCACACTTAATTCTGTTCAAGGGAGAGAGCTTTGTAGAAATATGCCACTTGCAGAAAAATCCCTAACTCCAGGTCTCACACCCTGCCCTCTGCATTTAGCACTGGGAGAACCCAGCTAACGCTGTGGGGTGATAGAGTGCAAGCAGCCTATTCACAGTGACGTGTGTTTGTTTTTTTCAAAGCATTTATCATCAGACATATGGCACTAGACAGATGTGTTTTGCCTACCAGTAATCTTTCTCTTTAATTTAACATAGTATGAAATATTTTCAGTCCATCAAGATAGTAAATTTCCATCAGCTGGCCACAGAAGTGGAATTCACCTGAGTTGGTGGTCATGGCTTAGAGGAGCATTACATGGTATAAATGACCATGTAACACAGGCTAACGCTTATTTAAGCTGAGGGACTGGTGCAGAATTATGTCAAGTATAAGCTATGTAAATTTAAGCTATGTAAGATATAGCTTTGCCTATTTTGATTCTTTAATACTTCTGGTTTAGGGGTTTTTTTCCCCCTCAAGGTCTTCACAATTTACACAATGGAAAATGCTACCCCATTTATATACTCCATTGTATTGCAAAAATCCCAACCAACTGATCCTCGCCAGAGACCTGTTACTCATCATTGACAACTCAATCAGTTCAGCATAATCTTCTTTAAAGGTATGCAAAGTTTGTTGTGTGTTCATCTGGAACAAGTTTTAAGAAAACAAACACAGATAACTTCTCACTTTTTTCATCAAGAATGCACAATGTTTTGCCCAAGGCAAACTGCTACTCAGTAGTCAGCCAAGGAATGCTACACACCATAAAGTTTTGAGTGTTAAGCCCTGAAAACTATTTATGTTCAAGAGTGTTGAAGATGCAGCAAAGGAAGCAAATAGTACCACAAACACCACCACCTCATTTAAAGCATCCCATTGCCCAAACATTATCGGACGCTATTTAGCTCATCTATCAACAGGCATTTTTTTACCTGCTAAATTGTAGATACTGCAATTACTATATTAAAAAAACCCTCTGGGTTCATGAGAAAGCTCTTTAAAGGTTGCATCTGTGGAAGGAAACCATCCAGCTTTATCTCTTTTCAGAAAGGTGTCATTTTCATTAATTGCTCACGTTCAAGCAAGCTTTCTGCATAAAGTTGCAGACACAGATGAGAAGGCAACACCTAACCAATCAGATTCCTATAACAAAAAGACAATATATTGACACACTGTTTAACTACACCATAAAACAATAGCAGAAGTTCATTTGTACAGTAGTCACTGTAAAATTTGCATTTCCAACACACCGTCAGTCATTCCTACCAGCACTTCAGCAGTGACATCACAAATCTGTGCTACACTAAACTGCAGTTTACCACAAAACTGGGTAGGGAAAATCATTTCAGAGTCTGGCCCACGGTGATTTATAGGCCAAGTTCAAAATATTTGAAGTGGAGGCAGGTAATGAAAGTTTTCAAGGGGGAAAAAAAATGGATCTTCTTAGCATTTGAGAGGACTTATGATATCGGTTAATCAGAATTTTTACTGTTAAATTGCTAAGTAAGCAGATCACACTCTCTTACACTTTCAGACTACATCATAACATGTCTCATTCAAACACTAGGGAGGCAGAAGAGGAATTTTTCATTCTCCAGTGCTGGCAGAATCAAGCTGCTGGCAGTAGGGCCCACTTTTCTTAGTTGAGAGAAAAAAAAACAAACTGAGAGACAACAAACACGAAAGGGAAGGATAACATATGGCGTAATGGGGGGGCAGAGACCGATCACAAGGTTATGAAAACATGAAAATATGATGCAGCAATCAACCACAGAACACTTCAGAAATGCAGAAAAATTTTGTAAGAATTGCTTTTTCATGGGAATATATCAAATGTACAGTAAAAACATTTTTATAGAAAAACTATCACAAGTTGTGGCTTAAAAATAACATGAAAAAAAGAAATTAGTAGCAAGAAGGTCCTCTGTTCCTTCTCTCTCTTCCACACACAGGTCTGCACACACACACTGTCTTCAAAGCTCTGATTCCCTTCCTTTCTGGAAAGACTCATTTGTCACAAAGTCTTCTTTCTTCTCCAAGCCTAAGGCTAGACTTGCAGCTTTCTAGTCCAGAGTCTGCAGCTTTTTTTGCTGCTGCAAACTCTCATCTGATTCACCAGTGCATGGCAGCTGAGGATCTGCCCCATGCCCTCTTTCTTTCCCACCCCTCACTGTACTCCTCTGGTCCTTTTGCCTAGACAGTCCTAACGGGGTCAGTTTAGGATGCTGGATGGGGAAGATGTGCACACATGCATGTGCACACACACAGTATACATCACTATCTCTGTGTATTCACTCACATTTTCCAGTAGTTTTAGACTCCCGCGGAGGTTTTCTCTCACCGACTTGTGCCTAGAGTTGGATCATGTAAACAAACTCAGCTATTACTGACCTCTAACATATTAAATGAAAAGTATTCTCATTATTAAATAAACAATATGTGTCCTTCAATATAGAATATTCTAACCTCAGCTGTTTACACATAGCTATAACATGAGGAAAAGAATGTGAATGTTCACTAAGTGAATTCTCAATTACATGCAGTTCTGCTGGAACTGTGGAAAACTCAGAGAAATACAGATAAAATTACAATGATCTGGAAGGTCCATTCTGAATATCAACAAAACCTTCCTGTCAGTATTGTTTTAGACAATAAGCCCACACCATCTTGTTGGGGACAATCAGGAATCGTTCCCAAAGAAGGAATAGCAATACTTGCTTATCTCCAAGAAGGTTTTGGCCCTGCTGTGACATCCTCAAAGTGATTTCCTCTGCCCCCCTTGGCAGGCAAAGGAACTAATGTTCTCCAAAAGGCACCCAGCACACCTGGTTCAGAGACTCGAGTACAAGAGTTCCTGGAATAACTTGTCTGAACAAAGCAGTAAACTATGATCTGCATGAAGGAGAGCTTAAAATGCAATCAGATGTAGCAAAATGAGAAACAATGAAGATAATAAGCTACCAGTATAATTCATCATAGTGTATTACCTAAGCTTGCTGACAGAAAATGTAACCCAACAGCATAGAGGAGAAAAATTGTTGTCCCAGATCAATGCTGAGCTACACCTTTAACTGGCCTGTCAACCACGGGGGATTATGTGGGGTGGGGATCTACATAAAAACTGTCTGCCTCTGCCTACATGCTTTTCCATGAGTTTGGCTTCAACTCATGTGGAACACTTGGGATACGGTCTGGAAAGCAAAGTCAGCTACATTTCACTTGTCAAAGCAGGAGCCATAAAGAGGAATGAATAGCAGTCAAGCACGCAAAGCCTCTAGGTATGAAGTCCCTCATCACCTTTATTTTAGCCCAATCCATTGCATAGCTTTATCATCTAGAAAAGAACTGAGAAATCAGCAGTGTAAACTAAATATTTTTAAAGTCTTTATCTTATCAAAATATTTCCATGAAAGTTAACTCTTCCTACAGAAGGCAACAAACTGGGTTCACAAAGGGCTTGGAGACTGGAAAAAATACGTCATTTTCCTGCCTGTGAATCTCGCAATTTTATAAAGAGATTATATGGACTGACTGACATATTCAGCTCTTCATAAGCCCCTGGTATTCAATGAATTAAATTAAAACAGATGGGTTCCTAGTCTTCTCCGTGTATTCAGCCACAATACTCATAAACTTTTTCAGATAGTATCATAATAAAGTCATATGGCTCTGGTAACTGAAATAAATTACTTTTACAAAATAAACTTCAGTTGCCTAAAGGATTTTGTGGTAAGAGTCTGCTTTGCTTCTCCCGAGTATATCAAGGCCAGGCCCCTTGTTTCCGAGTCTAATGGACTATTTAGCAATAATCATGTGACTCATGTACCAATTCACCAGTGAACACCACATGTGATGAGGAAGTAATTTATAAATAAGAAGATTTAGGTTCAAGGGATACTCTCTTCATTGCCCCTTTTTTCCTCGCCCCAAGTATAGTACCATTGTACAAATACCTCGAGATCTGCAGATACTTGTTTTTTTTAAAGAAGCTAATGTTTGGAGACAGGTAGTTTCTTTTCCAGTAAGACCTGCTGCAAGTTAAATCACAGCTGGTAGTTTTGTTCCTGATTTCCACTGGCATTTACTAAGAAAGACAACACAGCTTAGACAAACAGGTAAGAATGTAAAAATTCATCTTTTGTAACAAACACATCTTGTAAAAGGAAACATAAAAATACTATGTCTGATCCATTCAGATCGATGAAATACAGTAGCTTCTCCAGCAAAAAACCACTGTACTCCACACATTAACCTGCTTCCTTCCTATGGTGTCACTGAGTATTGTATCCCTCTGTTTAGAAAAGCTAACTGCATGCCAGCCTCACTGAAGTCGTCGAAGTACAGAACACCAGCACATTTTGTTAAAGAGTTCAAGTGCTCGAAGGGCTGTATGTCATTTGCATGAGTGAAAATTGTTGATATTGGACCAACAGGAAAAAGTCTCAATAAATTCAGCTGGCCCTGCAATAGAGCACTATTTCGTGGCCATGTGAGCTAGATTTTTAAAGTTATGAAGAACTGTCTTTTTGAAGGTAGACATACAACAATACAAATATTCAAAAAAATCAGAGGTGGAAGAAAAGAAGCTAAAGTCATCTATCTTAATTTCATTTCCCTATGATTGTTCACATTTCACCTGCTGTCCCAATGCTGACTTTTCAATGTAAGGGACCCAATTTGCTTTGTTAAGCTTGCACAGGATCTGTATTTTAGACTTGCTGCAACAACTCCCTCTGGCAGTTCTTGTCGAACTATACATTGGATAACATCAAATAGCTTTCCTCCGTTCTTTGTGCTTCTGATACTGACTGTGACACCACTCTTTACCCCAAAAATCCAGCTACTCAAGTTAGTATGTAATATCATAATGCATATGATTTCATACCCTTAGTATCATTCATCCAAAATCTGTAGAGCAAGGCAAAGAGATGGCAGATGAACAATTCTCAAAGGCAACAAAAGAAACGTAGAACTTTAAAAAGATTCTCTTAGAACCTCTCCAAGTGACTTCAAATTTTTGGTGTCCATTATGCGATACACTTCAAAACACTCAAACATATTCCTGAAGCCTAGGAGGAGAAAGCAAGCATTCTGAAAACACAGACTGTTAGTGCATTGAGAGGTATCAAGACAGGCTGAGATTTGCCAGAATAGCAGCTTTTTAAAAAAAAATTCACTGTGAGGGAGTCATTCAAAGACAGATAGCAAGGTGAGAGCATTACGTGCACACATGTGCCGCATGCCCTGTGCACTTCCTTACTGACAGGACTGAAGGCTGAAAACCAAATAAATAAGTTATGCAGTGATGTTAAAAAAAGACTGGAAATTTTTGTAAAACAATTTTGCATTATCTGTTTTAGAGATGTGTTTATCTGAGTTATTGGCAACCCATTTAGTTTTTTAAAGAAAAAAAAAAGAATTTGAGGGAGGCAACGTAGTTCAGGTAGGCCTGCATTCAGCAACTGTTTACAACCTGTACTTATAGAGTTCTTCCATGAGAACAATTTTCTAGTTAGCCCTTGACTACTGCATTCCTCCTACTGTTCATTATCTTTCTATAAGGAGTTATAGATCTTTTGAGTCAAGATTCCTGCAAAATAGATTTGTGTGCCTCTCTAGTGTATGGTACAAAGCCCAAAGCACCTTCATTTTTCAACAGAGGGAAAAAAATTACTATTGCTTGCAAGTAGTTTAACATTTCATTTTATTTTGCACCTCTGAAACGGATCACACTTCTGTTTCAGAGGCATAAATACATATGTGCTGATGCTCTCCTGTTAGACAAGGCTGCACCTGGAAGATGTTTGATGACCTCCAGTGCTTGGAATACTGCCATTTTCATTAACAGAAGAATCAAAAAGATCAGTATCAAGAGATAATATACATATGCACACATCCACATGCACGACCAACACAAAGTATGAGATGTAATTTTAATAATAAATGATTCAATAAATTCAATATATATATGTAATAATGAAAATACTTTGCACAAAATCAAAATTTTTGGGTCTGATGGAAGGGGTTATGGCTACTGGAATTTTCTTCATATGTTATTTATAAGTCGCTAAATTCAACATTTCCTATTATCTGATTGTTCCAAAGGAGACAAAAAAGAGTAGTAACTCATACAGTAAATCAAAAAATGTCTCCTGATATATTGTTTTATGCATGATACATGGAGAGTTTCACATTTACTATTTGGGGGTCTTGCATCTTTTCATCCTTTCTCACTTTCTGAACTTGATCTCTTTCCAAAAATTTGCACATTAAAAATCATTGCAGATGTCAAGCTAAAAAATACTTACAGTAAAAAAAGATGTTTGTTTGCCCATATCATTCAAAATCATACCCTATAAGAAGTTTTCATTCTATCAAGTCTGTCCAACAGAGAGCCTGAAGAAAACGGCACTAAATAATTCCCTAATACTCAGCACTTGCTCTGTTGCGAATGAAGAGTCATTGTACCTATTCCGCTCATACTCGCAGCAATGTCCATATTAGGATACTCTAATGAAGTCTGTCATTAGCATGCTGAGCCACTTCAGTAGCTTAGCACTTCTTTTTGTTTTCATTTTGTCATTTGGCATGCAATTTGCATTTCTATAAACATCTAGGAGCTGAGCCTGCTGGGCTAGCAAGTCTCCACTCTGCTCCCAGTGCAAATTCCAGGGTACACTGCAGCTCACACTGTCACCTTTCAGATTAAATACTCCAAACACTGAAGTTATTCACATTTGTGAGAAGTGATACAAACAAAAAGTTTATCTTTGAATTTTAGTAGTTAAGAAAACAGCTTTTAAAGACCAGTTCAGCAGTCTGTGGGGGAATGTAATGCTCACTGACCAAAGCCCTTCATTCTGAATTCCCACGGAACACTCACCTTTCTCTTGATTCACCACAAATGAGCCTCACAGGAGTGATTTTATGTATTGTACGTGACCTTTTCAGTGGTGACAGACTAGTGCTGTAGGGGGGAAAAAATGGCAAAGCCTCTTATTTTACATTAGCAATAATATTGCAAAGACTGTTAAAAAGTGTTTGCTGTTGGATAACAAAACCAAGGCTCGTCATGATATTTGTTCTACGTTGGGATTTCTGCATATGACACACTCTGCCTTCCACCCCGCGCACACTCTTCCCCCAGGCCTCGGTACATAGTAGCACCTCTGGACAAATTAACGCAATGGACATGACCTTTCCATTCAGCCCAAACAAATCCAAATATTCAGCTCACTTTTGGAACTTGCCTGAAGGAGGTGCACCTACATCTTATGGGCTGTGTGGACAAATGTGTCCTCGCCTGGGTAAACAGAGCATTGTGCTCCAGCTTTGGCTTTATTTTACGCCTAGGCATTACTGTGCGTGTCCCACACCTTAGTACCTCACTCTCCAGTACAATAAAAAAAGCCAAGCTATTTGTTTTCAAAAGTACTTTCTTCCTATAGAAGAACACAGAATCATGACTCAGATCTTTTTGCCATTTTGAAGTAGAAATCTGTCCTTTAAATAGAATTAGGCAACCAATCAGTTCAGAAGAGATCTAAAAAAGACATTGTTTAATGCGTGGCTTACTGCAGAATACCACCTAATCTTTTACCTCCCCAGCTGTTATCATCTATTCAGCGTGACTATGGGAGGGGAGAAAATCCGAAGGAACATCAAGACCAGACAATGACACTGATATTTTGAGAAGCAACCACTTTTCTTCTGAAGCCATTTGAATGACTGCTTTGAGTTCGTGTGGATTTACATAATTACAAATGCATCTAAGATTTAGCCCTGTTAATCTAAGTAGAAAGAATGTCCAAACATATCCTGTGAATTGCCAGCTGGGCTTGTTTAACTCATATTTTATTAAAATATGCTGAACACACTGGAATGACACTTGAAGGATGCTGTGCTCTTGATTCTGGATTTAAAATTAAAGAGCAAGCTAAGAATATGTTAAAGCAAACATGTTTATAAACTAGAGAAAAAATAAGCTAAAGATGTGCCTATGAGACAGTACATGAAATTCTGCACATGTTGACTAATCGAGGATTAGAACAGATGATGGCATAAATAGAAATTGAAGCAACTTTGATTTAAAGTAGCTGTCTAGAAGGTTTCTTCCTACCCCTTTATTTTAAAAAAAGTACCACGACAGCAACCAGCACACCACTCAGGTAAATTCAACGGGGCCGCTCAAAACAAACAGTAACAAGAGATGGAATAGAGTATGAAAAGTTAATGGGTTTTGCTAGGCGACATCTCTGTTTTCCGACTGATGGCACATCGATATGTATAAGCACCACACTTGTATACACATATACATGCACAGAAACCTTGTGCATTATTCTGAAAGCTGTTCAAAACAACCACAAAAAGAACAGCAACATTGCAAGTACCAAAAAGCTAGCATACCACAAATAAAACACAATATAGAAGGCAACATCTTCAGCTCTTTCCAAATATTCTAAAATTGATTTTGAAATCTTCATGTTATTTGGAATCACATTTTCCCCGTGCTAGGACAAATGACCAGGACAGACTCAGAAAGTGCTAAGTCGTGAAATGCAAATCACGCTAAATATGGCTAAAATTTGGCTAAAATACATTGGTTTTCATAGATCCTGTGAAAGTAATTAAGACATCTTACACTCATACGGTTTACACACTTTATCCCTGACAACTCCATTTATCAGAACTGCTTACTGCTTTTTGCTCCTTCGTTGGAAAGGTACCAAACTGAAAAGCTAAAGGACACGTATGTGTCTGTATGCAGAAAAACAAATCACATCCACAAAATTCTTTCAAGTACACATGGAAAATTGCAGAACTATGTAACAACATTAATTTTATTACAGACCTTTGACCAGCATTTTGTTTGCCCACTAATTCGGCTATTGGGATTACTTTTAGCTTTCCAACTCCTGAAGTAACACTGAACTGCAGCCATTTGGTTCTTACATCAGATTCTGAAATGATTCTTCAGTCTCCCCTCACTTTTGGAGTTTCCATTAGGATAGCACCTGTTTACGATCCAGAGAGGAAAAGTTGTCCTAGCCAGCATTTATTTCTTGTCAAGGTTGCTATGTTTTGTGGTTCATCATTATTTGTATGACTGTCTTTCTGAAACCCAGATAAGTGTCTCATTCTGCTGGATACTACATCAGTATCTTTCTAAAAAGTTTGTGCAGGAGAAGTAATTACAGACAAAGGAAAAGTTCTGGACGGCAACCACCTCCAGCAACGACCTGTCCATACCCACATTAACCACGAGCCTCATGTTTTACTGTGAACTTGATGCCCACGGGAAGCTATTAGAAGGCTGCTTCTGAGGAGGGACTTGCAGACACTGCAATACCATCTGCGCTATTCTGTAACACAGCATGTGTTGATTCAGAGAGAGAATATTTCCCCAAAACTACAACTGAAAGGGAGAAGTGGTTTTGTTTTTCTGGTGTAGCTGGGAGAGGAGTGATCTACTTCAATTACCCTCAACAAACTCTCTGAGTACTGATTATCAGATATATAAATGATAATATGAGCACCTAAGAGCCTCTATTTCTCAATGGACCATGAAAATAAGATGCTGCTGGGCTGCTGAAGGCCAAGACAGCCACAAGAGTCAGCCCCAGGCAGTTTTTATTCTATCTTGCTACTTTAGGTACAAATCAGAGTATTGTTATTGTTACGAGGAAGAAACACAGTCACACAGTGTAATGTGAAGAAAATAATTGTACTTGATGCACAGGAAAAATTCCATATTTTTAAAACTTTCTGTGAACTTTATTTAAGTTAATTTAAAAACCCAGCCACAGTACAGGGAGATCTGAATGTTCCTAGATGACAGCCTTTCAGTTATGTGAATATATTTATGACTGGCTACAACGGTGAGAGCAATGCAACACAGTCCAAAGTTTTCTTTATTTTAAATCAACTTTTCAGCAAGTGTCAGTTCAGGAGACTTGAAAACCTGAAGAGTATCCTCACAACTGCAAGTAACTCCCATGCCAAAACTTTAAGCATAATCTTTTTAAGCCTGTAGAATAAAGCATAGGAGGTAAAAAAACACCTCTGATAACCTACTTTAGGATCAGGATACAGACCAGAAAGGCAGCTGAATTGCTACTTGGCCACTTTGAGACAAAAAGTGACTAACAAGGAAAAAAAAAAGAGTCACACAGAAAAATAACCAAAACTGTGTGATTTTTATCCCTCCCAAAAACTCCTGGAACCAAGAGAATATTCAAGTCCAAATATGTACTAAAATTTCAGAGTCCAGCTTGGTTCTAATTGATATGTAACACATTTACAGAACCCAAAGTGCTTGGCAAATATATAGGCAACTACACAAGCAACTTTACCATCTAAATTAAATATGAGCACGGTTACACTGAAATAAAGTAAGGGCAAGAAAAGGACAGGAAAAGTTGACAAAGCAGTGTCAAGAAAGTTTCCCATTCCGAAAAATATAGACAACACAGGCTCTCAGCTCTTTTGACCCTTAAACCACTATTTAAAAGGAAAAGCTGAATTACAAGTGTTGTAAGTGTCTGAGTCTCTAATTTCACATGGAACCAGTCCATAGGAAAAATCAAGATATGAATCAATGTAGCTCAGAAGTTTTGAGGGAAGAACTACAGAGTGAAATTTAACTGTGCAATGTTATAATTTATTGAATTTACACATTAAAAACCTGTTTGTTCTAACTGGCAATTGATTTGTACTAGACCTGTCATACATACCAAAATATACTCTATACATACTTTTATAATAGGCTTAAAATGGGGTTTACCAGTGAGAACAACACACAAAAAAAAGCCAACATCTAACTTTCCAATTCCATGCTTACCTTGTGAGGCTGATTTGGCAGAACCAAGCTTTTGCTCACAAATGAACCAGTTTATATCTAGAAATCATTAAATGCAACTCTACAATGCATATTTTCCATAATCACTGCTAGCAGTGCAACAAGTAATGCATTTTGAGACAGCGCAAAGCATTGCAGGTATTTTACTGACTTCTTTCTGAACCGGCAGAAGCAGACATTTTGACTATTCCAATGTTTAATGCTGCCAAAAGGACAGATCATAGCTTGCTGTAAGACTGGCCCAAAAAAGCAAAAAGCACAGTGTACACAAAGACTCCATCTCCTCACCAACCCTTGAGACAAATCATTATATATGTTTCAGGGAAGAAGGAGATGAGAGAGTAGAAAAAGCAGAGAGAAGCAGGCATTATGGGGTTGTTATACTCCTACTTAGGTAGGCAAAGGTTTGAACGGATGCTCAATTTCCCCAACCCTCAAACACAATCAACATATGCCACTACATATTAAACCTTAGAAGCTTATCACGCAGCATGAGGGACAGAACCTGAGGTATTTTTGTGACATCTGAAATTGTAGCCTCCATCGTGGGGAGCTTGGGGACAGTTCAAATTACACTTGGCAAGGCTGCAAACTGGCAATTAACTCTACAATAGCGCTGCTGAAAACGTCTGTGAATTAACAGATAAACCCTTCTAACAAGTTCACTGCCACTTGAAGCATTTCAGCCAAACTTACGGTCACTGCTGCAGGCCAAAGATCTCAGTTCACATCTACACAGATTTTAATGTTCAAACCAAGCAGAAGTCTAAGCAATTACACTGAAATGCTCTGGAGCAGAGCCAACGTGGCCCAGAAGGTTGCACTGCAAGACATCCCCATTACGGTGCAACATCAGCCAAGGCACCATCTGCCTCTCCGAGTACAAGCGAGGGCTCTGTAAGTGCCAAAGGCTGCCAGCACACCTCACGCCTTGTTTACCTGACAACCATCAGATGGAACTGAATAGCTACAAAACCAGTAGTAAGCAGGTACTACAGATATGCTGCAGGGATCTTCAAAAGGAGCAGGAGTGGAGGAAATACCAGCGCAAGCTCCGAACTAGAACCTTATCATCATTCAGTAGTTACAGGGAGCAGAAAACCTGAACATAAAGACCGTTCGCTCTATTTCTGTAACAGAGAGACATAAACAAAATGTCAAACAATAAGAGAGGAAACTGGATATTTGTGGCTTAGCTGCCAGAACAAAGCATGAAAGCTTAACTTTCAGCTCCATCTCCACAGAGGAAGTTCCCTGAAGGATAAAAGAACAGCTTAACAAAGTAAGATGCTGAACCCAGCAGCCCCACTTTGTCACTCTCATCCTTGCAGCTCACAGAAAAGCAGGAACTTCCACGCCAGCCCTTGGCACGGTGACCAGGAACTCAGCGCAAAGGAGTCGGGCAGGCTGAGGACAAAAGCGGGAGCCTTTAAAGGCAGCAGCCAGTTCCACAGAAACAAAGCAGCCGGCAGGAGACAGCGCCATGGAAGAAGCCTGTGTCTGTCTGCTGAGCCGAATGGCAACAACCTCATCATAAACTGCAAAAGATAAGGAGAGCGATAGTTGTACACAAAGGCAAAGCAAATACCCCTATTACTGCTTTCGACAGCCCTATTAATTCTCAGAAGCTCTCCCAACAAGGCGTCTATTCAATTTTCACTCCATGTGTTCCATCTAATGGGAGCCGTACTATGTTTCACACTGAGGGTAATTGCCTCTTGAAATTTTTGTGTACAAGGGGAGTAAAGGCTTTAATTTTCTGCAGGTGTTTTGGACAAATTCCTTACAAATGCTTTGACCTAAAATGAGGCGTGCGTTCCTGTTTTACAGGGCTGCTCTCAAATTAGGACAGTTTATATTTGCGGGCCAAGCTGAAGCCATTTATCCCATCCATTAAATGGAGATGCATATAATATATTCTACCATCACCACAACATACAATAACTCCTCCAGTGTAACCCAATTAATACTGAAAACCTTCTACTGCTAGTTACAAGAATGCTGTGAATATTAATGGTTAGGAATGTTACAGCACGAGAACAGGAGGCTGCTTCCTCATCTCTTCATATGAGGCGTTCTTGCAAAATTGTCTGAAAAAGTTTCAACTCATCGTGAATTACTGAAGAGTTGTTTAAAAAAACAACTATGCTGAGTTCTCACACATTTCTCATTTTATCAATTACAGATTGAAAAGCCCATTTGAATGAGAAGTATGCAGTTATTATGCTGTATTGAAAGACAGCAATGTTCATACGCCGCAGATCAGTCAACCTGAAGCTATAACACATAGCACCCAGAAAATTGATCAGACTGGCATCAACTTCGCTGGCAGAAAACACTACAAATTTCACCAGCTGCTTAACATACCAACAGTCACATGAATTGGGACAGCAAAACCTTAATGTCCTTATGCTTTTAACAATAATAGAGTCGCTTCTAAAATCATCAAAAATACTGTCCTGCTTCTGAAAATACTTTTTCCCAGTTGCATGCTTTGCTATCTCACAGTCCTGTTTTCAGGCCATTAATTACAAATTGGATTTCAAAAGTTTCAGGAAGACATCTAGCTGAATTTTACCTGGCAGAAGAGTACTAGAATAATTCCCATATACTTTTTATGATATCAAATTTTTTTTTACTTTTTAATTTCTTTAAACAAGAGCTCCTGCTAAGCTATTCAGCAAACTAACTGATATATTCTTGGTTCTTGAAGGATATAACCCATAGAACAGCAAAAAAACAAATGAAAGCATAGTCTGGAAGCACAAAATACTGTCCCCATCCCCAACGCTATTTCTAGTTACAAAATGAACAAAACCCAGTCACTACAAAACCAAGTTACACTTTCCAGAAGTAGCAACCCACTGTTATTGCCACGACTACCTGGAAGTCAGTTTTATGTATAGCTTTTCTTCAGAAGTCTCTAGAAAAACAGAGCAGACAAACTACTTGGGAAACATCATGACTTGGGCAGAAATCCCCTCAGCTGGCAGGAAAAACACCAATGGAAAAAAGAAAGTGACCTTTAGCACAATTCACTAGAAATCAGGAGTTTCTCCATGGACATATTTGACCCTATTAATTCAGTGGTATGCACAGTGATTTGCCCCTTGAATATAAATGCTACGGGGTGCATCATCTCAATGTGACGCAGACACTGCTGCATCATGTAATAGGCACAGATAAAAGAAAAAAAGCTGTGAAAAATGGAGACATTCATAAAGAGATGGCTATCTTCAGAGATATGAAACTACTTTCTATAAAATATAGCTCCTAACAGAATATTTATATTCTTCATGGATAACAGTGAAGTACAAGAAAGACACTGTAAACCCATAGGTTCATACTACACAGCTCACATCCTCAGGTGCCACTGAGGTTGCCAGCATCCAAGCTGTGGATGCCAGAGAATTGTAAAATGTTATTCAGTGAAGGAAGAAAGACCAGAGCTACAGCTAGTGAAAACAGATGTACCATGCAGCAAATCAAATTTCAAGAATATGCATGTTTTCTCATTATACAATGAATGAACAAACCTTGCTAGTCTTTCCACGCACATTCAGAAGCGGCCTGTTACTCAAGCCACTCCTCAACAGACCTCCACTGCTCTTCCACAAGCAAGATGATCATCTTCAAGCAATTCACTACGCTGAACCCAAATTATCTGTTACTTCTGTTAGAGCTACTTATAAAAACAATAATGTATTATTTAGAAAAAGGATTGGAAATGGGTCTTCTTTACACTACAAAACCATGCTCAGAATGGGGCAGGAGAGGATCTCTTCTGCTTTCCCCCACATGCAACTCTTCTTTTGATTGAAACATTTCCAATTGGGATATACTTTGACTCAAAAACATGTGAAAAGCTTCGGTTTTGACAGTCCTTCATGTTCTGATCAAGAAGAAAAAAACCACAAAACTATTGCCCCCTGCATGTCTCTTAAGTAATGGATTATTTTGCTGAAGTTGTAACATGAGGAGCATCTTCTTCACCAAGTCATAGCTTTATTAAAGATTAGGAAAATATCCAGAAAGACTTGGGGCCATTCTGTTCACTCTCTCCACAGGTGTATTTTCCAGGTTTGCCTGGATTTGGCTTAAAATTTAACCGGAAATAACCTCTAAATCATACTCAGCCACTTCTTAGAGTAAAATACTTCCCTGTAAAACTAGCTTTCCAGCCGTAGTTGCTCTAGATGTTGGACTTGCATTTTCCTCCCTCTCATACAAGTGATTGAACTGGTTTTGCTCAAGTCTTCCAAAAATAAAGTATATTCATCCAGAATCCAAAATATGGAACAATTCATCTGCAAAGTTGAATGTTTCACAAGACATCTGCAAATAGGGTTTTATAAGAGCAAACATTTTGTTACCTTAGCCATAGAGCAAGAGCAACAGCCATAATAGATCATTCAGAAGGAAGGATTACAGCTGTAAAAAATGTTCACAATGAAGGCATAAACTACACAATGTGCCCCTTTCGAATTTCTTTACAAAATACAAAACTGTTCATAAAAGGTTAGCTAAGATTCACACATCTTTAGAGATAATATGGGCCAGTTTATGGAACCCACAAAAAACCCCATGAAACGCTGCTTTTTCTTTTTCTTCTTTCCCCACTGAACCTAAAACTCAAAATAAAAATCATGGGGTGCAGACCCATGTGGATTGAAAGCAAAATTGTTGCGCATGAAGCCTCGAGAACAAAACACACCATGTTTTGCACAGCTCGTTAGGATGACATTATTAGAGCTGGGACCATTTAGGAAAACTCGTCTAGAAGCCAAAAACGTTCTTAAACAGGGGAAAGGAATATGTGCTCCAGTTTGCCCGCAAGCCTAAAACAAGCTTAATTAAAAGTTTCAGAAATGTTAAATAATGTTAATTTGTTGCTCTGGCAAACCGCCTGCTACAGCTCTGCAGACTCTATAAATGAGAGTCTGCAGCAACATTACTGAAACCCCTTCCTGAGCTAGTCAGACTAGTCAAGCCTTTTGTGGCTGTGGATTTTTTCTGTGACTTCTAAAAAGCCTGTGAAGTACAGTTGCAGAGACAGCGCTATCTCAGGTTTGAAAGGAAGAAAGGCCCACGGACTGCTTCCTCACAGTGTTTCTGACCCAAAACTTTGAGAAACAAAGCTTCCTGCCTCTCTGCAACAGTATCAAATCCAGATGGTGTTTATGAAAAGTACACAAAATCCTACATGATATGGATGACTGTTCAAGAATTATTTTCAGTTTAATACATATGACAGGACAAGAGGGCATACATGAATATTGTAAGGAAAAATTTGATGTGAAGCAGATGTCAGGAAGCCCTGTTGCATGCAAATAATCATGAATACTTGCAAAAGCAAAAGAAGCAGATTTCTGCAGGTACAAACACTGGACACATTCACAAACAATTGAATAACATATTGGGGTGGAGTATGACCAAGTAGTCAAAGACTGACAGGTACTTTAACTACATTTGGTGCAGCAGTACAGTGTATTTCAGGGTGTGCTGCCCTGGATGTCATACCTAGGACCAGCTACGGATAATAGCACTTCCAAATATTTCCTTTGTTAATGGCTGTGGATAGATTTCCGGTTCTAGGATCGTATTTGCAGTTTAAATTAGAGGGCACCCTAGACCACTGATCTATTACAATTGATATACATTCTTTTTTTCTCTCTCTCTTTTAGTTTACCGTCTATTCAACTACACACACAGAGAGAAACTGCAAAAGTACATTGGAATCAGCCTAAGCAGCCTAAGAAAAGGTCCTCCAAGAGCAGAAAAAGAAGAAAAAAAAAGGAAAAAAAATGAGTTACTGTAAAGTCAAAATCACAAAATCTGGACCATACATAAAACCAAAAGCTTTCACACCTAAGGCCTCAGCCCTCTCTATGGAATGAATTATTTATGGTTTTTTATTCTACAGACAAATAGCTTTCACTTAAATCAGATTTATTTTATTTCAGATCAAAGGGATAAGAAAATATTTAGAAAGAGAACTAATAAGGAACAGGGAACACAGTTAATTCTTTCCAAATCTACCTCCAGTAGACCAGTACACTTCAACAACATTCACAGTCACAGTTTGCAACTGTCAGAATTTTTTATTTCCATATTCTGCCTCAGATGCTTTTGAAACCACATCAGTCGTGCTCTCCCCCATATGGCACAGTTCCTTAGCAAACCTACAGAAGAACTAGAAGCCATATTCCTCATTTGGTGGCCTCAGTAATTTTTCTAGTGGGGACGAATGCGGCCCAGTCAATCACTTCAAAACAATGGTGCAAAGGATTGAATTGAGTGGCAACAGCTTTTCACAGAATTACCATATGTAATGTTAGCTTTTAAGTTTCTGGTAAAGTTTCTTTCTGCACACAAAGCAGAAAAATAACAATGAACTCTCAAGCTCTCTGTAAAAGTTAATCTTTCATATGTTTATAACTGAAAGAATTTCCAACAATTAACCTATAACTGAAAGTCACCCAGAATAACTTACTTCTCATCTTTTTTTCATGAATCATGTCATTCACACCAGAAATAATTTTCTGAGTTTTCAGAACCTCAAAGACTTTATGATTCTGAGATTATGAGTAATGAACTAGGATTTCAGAGCCTATTAATATTATCAATTGAATACTTACAACTCTTTTGCAATTAGCACAGTAGATCAGTGACATTTAACCAGGTTCACCTGCAGCAGCTCATTTATTGTTCGAAGGGAAAATGGAATGAAACCACAATTTGCTAAATGTTACTTGTTCACCCCAGAAAAGGAAAAAATAATGCACATATCGCAGAGGCAGACAGGCATCCATAAACGCTTTTTAAAAATAACATCAAAATAATCTTGACAACACGTTTCATTTCTCTGTGAAACAGAAGTTCTCAAACTACTGATTAGCAAAGAAAGGTCTGGCATTTGCTGGAATTGGATGTCTGCATTTAACATGCCTAATATATCTTTCAAATTGAGACACAAAATTCCACAGCATTTTATTGACCAATTATTTGCTTGTACTTTAACCGAAGCACACTCTTCTTTCAGATCCATCCCATTCTATTCCACTCATCCTAATTCAGCACAGAATGACTGGTATTTGGGAGGACCAAACCATCTCGTAATCATACAGGTCCAAGTTCCTCACACTTCCTTAGCCAGTGATATCTCTAGGAATTGCATCTTATGTAAGAGCATAAGGAAAGTCTCTGGCACTGCTCAACCATTTAATATAAAAGCCCAGTACACTATCGATGTGTAGTCCACACTACAGCAATGTATTTCACATCATAATGCTGTATTGCTATTACTCATTTATTCATGGTTTCTGTCACAACCCTGCACTTCCCTGTATGCCAATTCTATAAGTAGGTGATCTGGACTTGCTGCAGAAGCATAAGCAGGTGGGTGAAGCTCATCACTCCCACCAGCTAGCTAGCTCCAGCAAGCGAGAAGCTGCTCACTGTACCACCACCCCAGCTTAAGCATTTCTGAGCCTCTCACCTTGTAGGTCAGTGCTCACCGTTACTTTCCAGCGTAGCACATAGGGTCCTGCACCCCGACAGTCTAGGGAGTATCTTTCACAGGGCACCACAACTTCCATTTAGATTTCTTGCCTATGGTTATCGCTCTCAGATATCAGGGTGGTGGTGTGTCAGCAAGATGGTTCCCGCCCAAGAAACCTGAATAGATCTATGAACTTGAAAACCACTTCCAGATTCTGCAATGTAGCAGTAGCCACTGACTATGCAGCTGTAGAATGGAAGGGAAGGGGGAAAGGTCTGTTTGCTTGGCTTTTTTTCATCAAAAACAAAACATCTTAACATCACTTAAACTAAACCAAGCCACTGCTTTGGGGATCAAGAGATCAGGAAGACACAGAATATCTTGTATAGAATCATAGAATGGTTTGGGTTGGTAGGGATAGATCATCTAGTTCCAACCCCTCTGCCATAGGCAGGGACGTCTTCCACTAGACCACGTTGCTCAAAGCCCCATCCAACCCAGCCTTGAACACTGCCAGGGATGGGGCAGCCACAGCTTCTCTGGGTAACCTGTTCCAATGCCTCACCACCCTCACAGCGAAGAATTTCTTCCTTATATCTAATCTAAATCTACCCTCTTTCTGTTTAAAGCTGTTACCTGTTGTCCTATCACTACAGGCCCTTGTAAAAAGTCCCTCTCCAACTTTCTCGTAGGCCCCCTTCAGGTACTGGCAGGCTGCTAGAAGGTCTTCCCAGAGCCTTCTCTTCTCCAGGCTGAAGAACCCCAACTCTCTCAGCCTTTCCTCATAGGAAACACTAGCATCAGTTAAACACTAGCAGGCAGGTTCACAGATGTACAGACTTAGAAATAAGGTCCTCAGTAGTTTTTAAGAATTATTCATTCCGCTAATCTAAAATTATATAGTCTAATTATCTATATTTTTGTATTGTAACTTCAGCCACTATCCAATATGATTAAAAAAACCCAAAAAGACATAAACCCTTCTCTCAGAAGTAAAGGAGATACAAGATTTTCCTGGGGGACTTGAGTCTACAGAAAGAATGAGAGTTAAGGGTTTGAAAGCTTGAATTTCCCTCTTTCCTAACCTCTATCACATGAATGCAAAAGGAGTCCTAAAGACTGAGCTTGCTGATCTATCATTCACATTTTAATAAACTCTCCCAATGATGAGTTCTGATTCCCAGAAGTCAGCGTACAATGTTTTTTAAGACTGAATATGAATCTATAGGAATTATAAAGCAAGAGTTTGGTTTATTAACTGCTTCCCTAATGAACAGCAACTACCACAAATATCAAGTTCAGCACGTACCTTTGAGATTACAAAAATCAGACTTGAGAGAACCCTGTTCATAAAAGACCCTGATTTCTAGTTAGCCTTTTTATATTATTAATAAAGCACTGGAACCCATGAGTCACATTTTTAATCAATCATTCACAAATATTTTCCCCAAGTAGCCTACCACTACTTAAGTACAATTTAGTTTATTATTCAGTCATATGATCTTCTGTTTTTTAACTAGTATAAGATTTTGTTTCAAGCACATACACATAGAGTTGAAATAAAAATACCATTACCTGAGATTTCTTCACTTGTTACTCTGTTTTTCCACTACCTGTACTTTCCACTGTGTCTGCAGTTTGAAACATAACTAAGTATAACTTTGGTCAACCAACAAAATTAGGTTTTGTGCTATTCTAGGCCATAATCTTTATGTTCCGGCTTTTGCTCAGGTTACAAGCTAAATCCTGTGGGTAAGGTAAAGAAGGCCTATCCTGAGTTATGAGTTATGTGGTAAGAATCCTGTAACACCATGTTGGACCTATCAGAAACATGCCTGGTCTATTAGCCTTATAAAACTGTGCTAAAAACCATCCTTTTGTCTGTCTTCAATTACCTGCATGTCTAGATCAGTGTTTTCTTGTCAATGACCCGCACTTGAATTTCTCACTCTCTAATACCATGTGGTTTCAGTTTCGTCCTATATTTGTCTTCACGTACTTTTTTCTCCTTCTGCTGTACGCATCTCTGGCTCTCCCTTACACTCTGCCTTCAGAAGAAAAACCATTTCTCAACAATAAAGTGGTACTGTTGCATGAAGGGGTAGATTTCAGTGTGATGACATGAATGGGAGTCCTATGCGTGACAGAGTTTTTCCAGATAAAAATGTAAACAAAATAAATACAAAAGTGCATTTTGCATGACAACAAGGAAACTGAGCCAAGATTTGAAGGCAGTAACTAGAGTACATTCAGGCTAGAAAGAGGCCAGGCTGAGTTAGTGTAATATACAGAATCCCTGAATATAGCAAAGCAGAGAATGTTAATAGCTTCAACCAAAATGATGTGTCACTTCCAGCAAGGGAACTTCTAATCTACATGAATAGTATGAAGAACATCCCTACAGACAGACAAAGGAATCTGAATGTACTCTGAGATTTCAAGATCAAAGAAAAATTGTTTACCTTCACTTCATAAAGAAGCAAAGAAATACAGCACCAGGGTCTGTGCGGAGGCCAAGCTGTCTTTTGGGGAGAGGGAATGTTTTCCTAAGTCCAATTTACTACATGCACCTAACTTACTGAGAATAAGTAGCTAGGTAATACACACCGGTTAGAACTTCTAAACATCCTTTGGGAGGTGATACTATTACTAATGTATCCATCCATTTTAATATCCTGAACACGGGTAGACCAATTATTTGGTATGGATCTAGGAACACTGACTTACACATCTTCATCTCGTGTCAGATAGGGAACCTGACAGAGACCCCATTTTTGCATTTTAAGAAATGGCAATACAGAAACACTGACTAAGTAATCGCCTACTTCCAGGCTTTAAGTACTTTCCTGAGGCAGCCTCACACCCAATGCCCAGGAGCAACCAGAAACATCACAGAGCTTGAGTCACCATGGGATGCAGGTATTGCATTCCCAAACTGGCTGGCTCACAGGGCTGACCTCTAATTCAGAATCTCCCCTTTGCAGGAATGTTTCAAAGTTTCCATGAACAGCACATCCTGAATTTTGTTCATCTCTGGTGCTAGGTTCAAGTTCATTAAAGCCCAACTCATGCATGCTCTTCAGATGCATCCAGGCTTCTACAGGAGTATCACTCTGACACCATATTGAAAACAAACTTGATTGCATTCTGTGGAAAAGGAAGATTTAGAAGACCACTTCAGGAGTCCTTGAGACAACATATGTCCCTGGTCTCCTGTGTTTTCACAACTTGTAAGCCACCCTCGCCATGAAGACTATAGCTAGCTAATTTAAACTCTTGATACAACATCAGGTTATTTACAAATCAGATGATGTTATACAGTGTATACGAAATGCTATTCATAGTCACATCTTTCTTCCCTCATCTCCTAACTGTTTTTCTCATACGTACACGATTTCATATTCATAAGGGGAACTCAAAACCCTATCCAGGTTTCAGTGTCTCAGGTAAATTGCTAAATTCCACCTGCTGACAAACAATTCCAAAGAGATAATTCTGAAAAGCTAGCTTGCCAAATCCAGTATGGTAAAGAGAGTCATCAGCACAAAGTTGCATTCAAGCTAGAATAATAAGGCTGAGCCTGGGTTACACTTCTGGAGTGCAAATAAAATACAGTTTAGGGTTTGTTTTGATTTTTTTTAAAAGAAGTTTCTTCTCCTAGGGCCCTACTGTGCCCTTGAACACTTAAAGAGAACTGTAAAGTAATGAAATATTACTCAGTTCCTATATATGTAAAAATAAGCTAGATGTCACAGCAAGAAGTAAACAAACAAAAAAACATTTATATTTAGAGAAACAAGTCTTTCTTTATAAACACAGTAATAGACACACAGGCACTCTTATACAGTTAGAGAATAAATTGCTACTGGGTTCATTTAATTACAAGCTTGGAAATAAATGCATATTTCCAAATGCCAATCAAAAGTTTAAAACTGCAGCCAATGACGTATTATTTGCCTCTTAATGCAACAGACAATGTGTCTGCGGTTTCTGTACTACCGGCAGGGCATCCTGGCATCCTACTGAGATTCCTACGGAAGGAGAGGAGTTGAAGGAATACAGCTGTCGTCACAGGGGAAAAGTCACTGATTAAGATTTCAGTGCTCTCTTGTTTTATGCTGTACTTCTGAATGGAAATCACACACATTTAAAGCAGACCAAAGCACTCACTCCCAAACCACTATCACCGCCACTTCCAAAAGCCACATGTCTTGGGAAATCCAGAGAGCTAAAATAATACTGGATTGCACCTTTGTTCTAATCAAAAGCATCAAATCTTTCAGAGCAATAGCAGCTTATGAATGAGAGAAGTCTGAATTCTATGCCAAAAGCAGATATCAGAGATGAAAAAACTGTTTACTTGAATCTGAAAATATAGCGTGAATAAATTTTTCTCTCTGTATGATGTGCTATAGCTGACTATTCCCATTATAATGCTCAAGCCCGTTGGTGAATGGAAAGAAGAAGCAAACTGGAAAATAGATCAAAATTCTTATTCAGATAGTACTTATATTTAGAATCCTAACAATCTAAAATATGTGAGGAATAAAGGGGATAAACACACAAAAAGGTCAAATCAGGGAATGTAATTAGCTTACTCTTCTTACTATTCATTTGAAATGGAAAATATATTTGCGAGCATTTCCATGGCTCAGTTTTTCCTGCAAAATGGAAAACTAATTCCCTTTTACTCAAAATGAGATCCACTTTTGTACTGCAGTTATATTTGTGATCGAGTAATCAGATTTTCAAGGGGAGCAGCAGCAAGATATAAGTTAGTAAATATAGCTCTACGTATCACCCTGAGAAAGAGTACTTGGATCATTTGGTCTCACTTCCACAGAAACTTAATGCTATGTAATACAGTCTTCCAGAGGTAATGTTCTCTATCTATTCCTTCCATCAGGAAAGACCTATATATTTTATTTCAAATAAAAGCAGCCGCCATTCATCTTGTTAACAACCAAATTTGTCGCTAACATTCTTTGCCCTCTGCTTCTCCACTGAAGGGCCAGAACTCATCTTCTCAGAAACAACAATCTTCACAACCTTTAAAAGTATGTGATGTGAACGATATCTGGTGTAAAATACTCGTAACTTCTAAACAAGGGGCTTTCTCAACTTTCCTGAACCATCACAGCAGTTCTTAGCATGCACAAGTTCCAAGCAGCCCCTACAGTATTTGCTCTTTCAAGCTTTAAGATATGTACACTTCAGGCCTGAACTCAGGTCACAGTTGCAACAGAAGACCTAATCACACTGCACAGTCATTCCACTGAGCAGTGTAAATCTGTTTGAAAATACAGTCATGATTTATCAAAACACATTAGACACTATACAAAAGAATATAAGTAATAGCAAGAAAAATGTTTAGAAGTCAAAACCTTTAAGACTGTGAAGAAGCTTTCCAGCAGATATAGATGTCTGAAAGAATCATATTCTCCCTCTTTCACAAAGAGTTCCCAAGAATTTGCTTTCTTTGTATTTACAAGCTTTCAGTTGTTGTAGTCACAAAGGATTTGTCTCCATGGTAAGCCTGAACTCACTGCCTTCATCTCTGACAGAACTAGGGAAAGCCTGAAGGCTTGACTGAATTTCGCCTACAGAAATTATTCCGAACACAAACCATGATGAGTTCGATGGATTACCTAGAGACAGACTTCACACTTTTGTGTGAAATGAGAAAAAGATTATGCAATGTAAGACGGAATATGCCGCAAACAGAAATAAAATATAGCATAGCAAACACTGGCTTCATAAGAATCTGAAGGTGCTCAAGCCAAATTTCAGAGCATTTTCTGAGTTTAGTAAGTGTGAAGCCTAAGGAGGAACACTCAGCTGCAACTTTGCAGCCATTTACAAACACTAGTTTTACGAATTTAACCACTGTGACCAAGGCAAAATTAATTATAGCAACCTTCTAGAGTAAGAATATACTTATTATTAATTAATTTTAATTATTTAATTGTTTTGTGTTTTTTCAGTTCGGTTGGTTGGTTTTTCAGGTCAATGACCCTAAAATAGAATAGATACTTTATTTCTGTAATATAATACAAAACATGATGTTCTGTTTTAATAAAGACAGTATTAAGAATTAGCCTAGTCACATGAGATTTTATAATGGATTTCACATCACAGTACTAGTATCCTCAAGATCACAGTATTTTGTCTCCAGGCACCATTCAAATCAGCAACAGATTCATCTCCAAATCATATTCCTTGCTGTAACACCCAAATCTTGAACTCTCTACAACATTCTTCTTAAAAAACAGAGGAAAATTATCAACAAACTCAAACCATCAGTTTCAAAATAAGCTCAAGTTTCTCACTGCGTAAAATTATACAGCTCACTGGCAAAGTTACTGGACTGGAAGTCAGTAAGTTTAGACTATTTTCTGAGAGCCTTCCTTAACAGGCAACAGAGTTTAATGAGGCTGATCACCTAGGCTGTCCATACACCTCAGAGTTCTGCTAATAATTGTGCTTCCTCTGCTTCAGAGAGGTTGTGAAATCCACAGCTGATGTGCTCTGAAGGAATTAACTATTTTTTTACAATCATGAGTTCCTCTGAAACAAAAGATTAGATGTTAATACATTTTACAGCATCCTCACCAAGGTAGCAAGCATCAGCTTCAATGTATCAGCAGCCATCTGATCGAATCAACGTAACGTCAACAGGGCCACCCGATCCAAACTTCTATAATAGTATGGAACTGGAGCACAGCCATCCATGATGGAGCAGAAATCCAGGAGAATTCCCCACATGTATAATAGTGAATCTACAATACACAGGAAAATGAAAAAAACATTAATATCCACTGTGACCAAGGACTAACTTTGTGGTAGGAGGCTTAAAGTGTACACAAAATAGGTATGAAGAACAATTGAGATCTTACTGCCTCCTTTCAGGGGACATTGAATTCTGCAGCAAATGTGCTCTTTCTCCATTTCAGAGCAGGTAAGCAGGTAACTGAGGTCTATCTACATTATACTTCTTCTGCAATGCATCCGGCTAGGAATTTCATTAACTCAGATTACTTTTGTGGAGATCTTACTGCTGTTTTCAGCTACCTAATCAATGCCTATAAAGGAGAGGGTGCCAGATTCTTCTTGGAGGTGCCAGAGCAAAAGGATGAGTGGCAACAGACACAAGCTGCAGAAGGAAAAAGTTCCTCACAGCAAGGATGAACAAACACTGGAGCAAGCTGCCTGGAAAGGTCGTGGGTACTCCATCCTTGGGGGCTTTCAAAACTCAATCAGCCCTGAACTGAAGCTAGCTTCACTTTGAGCAGGCAGTTGGACTACAGGACCTCCAGTCATCCTTCTGGACCTAAATTATTCAATGACAGTTATATATAAGCAGTTAACATAACTCACTTGACAGGTAAAAACTTTCCAAGACACATTAACTCTGCCATATAAATTTCCAGATTCCATCCTCGTTTAAAGTGAAGCACTACTATTTTTGAACTTCTTGTAATTACTTAATCAAAGCAGCTTTCATTGACCAGTGCATTAAAAGTGAAACTGTGTGAGCTTTAGAAATCACAGAAAATATTCCAATATGTTTCCATTATTGAACTTCAGTACGTACCTCAACCCCAGCTAAGTGCTTATATGTGAACCTGATTTCAATTTAATTAAACAAACAGAATTGTCAGAATACCCCTTTCTAACACAGCAAAAAGAAATGAGAAAGTCAAAAACCAGGCTGGTCTTCCATTACCTTCTCGAACAGAGTGGCGTTTTGTAAAATGCAAGTAAAACAATGTATGAGGGATATACATTTCATTGTTTGCCTAACAGCACCTAGAAAGTGGAACAAGATAATTTCCATTAAATAAGGCTTTCCTTGCCAAGAACATCTTGACAGCTATCCCAGGCTCCACTAATCTCACTGTCACTCTACAAGTAATCTTAGCATGCTTTAGGGACAGAGGCTGTGGCACACATACTGGAGAAAAAACAAAGCCGATGCAGGAAGGCGGGATGCTAGAAGCGGGGCCCTGGAGACTGTGCACTTTGCTCTCTGGAATACAGCTTTGCAGCCACTGTCATCTTTTCAGCACTGCTTTGAGGAAAGATGAACCTAAGCTATAAAAGTTCTAATGTGATGTCTGAGAAAAGAACCAAACCAAAGCTCTTCTCTTAAGAAAAGGCATCTCTGCCAAACTTGGACATCAGTTCCCGAAGTCCAAGCATTCAAACGAATGATTTTAAAATCCCATGTAAATCTACACTGTACCTAGAGATTTTTCCTAAGGAGTTTCAAGATTTGAAAAGGCACTGAAAGTCTGCATGACAAAGATCAAAAAAAATGAAGAACATACTTGACACTAATTTTCTTCCTTCTTCGTCATCACTGTCCATTTTCTCTAGAAAAAGGACTACGCAGAGAATTAAAAGAAACCTCACAGGTCACAGGCTGCCGTCTCTGAGTGCAAGAGGAGTAGGAGGAATACTCCCTCCCACGGAACAGAGAACAAAGCAGTCTGGCTACAGCGTGCCTGTGTCTCACTCAGGCTAACACACAATGCGACCCAGTCTGTTGAATTTCCTACACTTCCCTTCCCAAGTCAAAGACACAAATGATAAACTCCCGATTTCCTCCCAGAGGTAAAAGAATTACATTAATATGCGTTTTGAGTTTTCTTACTCTGCTCAAGAACAAAAAAAACTTCTCAAAATGGTAGCAAGAAAGAGAGCGAGCTAACCCTCAGCCCGTGCCAAGGGCTAGGGAGGCACTGGGGGCTTCCCCGAGCCCCACACTTTCAGTCCCTGCCACGAGCAGGCCCACCCTGGCTACTCACAGGCCTCAGCTCCGGGTCCCACTTGCTAGTCACAGCTCCTTTTATCACAAGAGAGTTCTGCAAATGCTGGGCTGTGGCTCTGACTGTGGTTTGAGTCTTCCCAGCTGCTCATCACCAAGGCCACAGCCAGGGCAGTTATAATGGCAGAGATGCAATTTAAAGTGTTCTCAATTTGCCAGACATCAAGCTCCTAGTGACCGGTGAGGGTGACCACCCTGTCACTTATTTTAAGAGTCTGTCCTTCCATTTCATTCATTACTGACAACAGTAAAGGCAAAGCTCAGTCACAAAAATAAGCTTTTGAGAAGAATATTAATCAATGTCGATTCAGTCTTGTTTTCAGTGTATAGTTCATCCTGAGAAATTCTGGTCATAATATCTGACAAGTTAAAAAAAAAATAAAAATAAAGAAAAGAAAAAAGTTCTCCTTTTGCTTTGTCCACACTGAATTGCACACCTGAAATGAAAATCAGGAATGAGGCTTCACATTTGAGGCTTTGGCTGCTAACATAGGATATTACACCAGGTTCTCGTAACCCAGTACCAGAACACAAGGCAAGGAGAAAATTTCTGAAAAGGTTCGTAAACGGAAGCAGCCAATGCTTGCTACACGCACACGACCGCAAAGGCATGGCAAGTATCACATCCAAGGCAGGTCTCTGAACAAGAGCAGGAGGCTAGCTCCTTCAGGATGGGTGCAGAAGTCCCTGGGTAAAGGTTGTTCCGGAGCTCCCTGGAAAACCACATCCGGGCCCCGCTGCTTGTAAGCATGGGGGCTCAGCCCCAGATGGCCTCCTGGCAGCGGGCTCCGAACTGCTGCAGGTGGCAAACGGGTTCAAAGGCACGCAGCTGAACTGCAGACAAAACTGAGCTCCCTTTTGACAATGGGAAGAGCCTGGGCAGCAAGGTTCAGAGGAGTTATTTGCTTATGATAACTAGCTGGGAAGGAAGCTCCTTTGGAGACCACTAATTGAGAACTCCTCGGCTGTCAGCCTGCCCAGGGTGAAGCAAACAACAATGTCCAAGAGCGGCACGTCCAGGAGGCACCAACCAGACCAAACCAAAATAAAACAGACATTCACTTCACAGATTTTCATCTCCCACTCCCCAAACAGAACATGAACAGGAAGTTTTACTGAAATCAAATGAAAACTCAACTGGAATTCAGTCACAGATAGCTTTGAAACAGAAGCCATACCTTGACTATAGATTGCCTCTCTCAGGAGTGGATCAATCAGAACAACTGCTCACATCTTCGCACCAGTTTGAAGTATGAATCCTCCACATTCTCACAGGATAATTATGACCAAAGCTTGACCATTACAGTAATAGAAACAACAATTTTTCACAAAAAAAGACAGAAATTAATTTGAAAAGGAGTTGGGTTTTTTATTCGGGGGGGATAAAAAATTGAGAAAATGACTTTTCTAGGAATAGTAAATTTAATTATAACCATCATAAAGGTAGTTGTAACTGCCAAAGGCTTTAGTGTAGTCCACAGAGTCCCTAGCTCCTCACGCCTGACTGCCAGATGTATGGCAGCAAGAAAATGGAAGAGACCATAAAAATAATTCTACCGTAACTTCTAAAACCAAAGCACTAAAATCTATTTTCTTGCTAAGAAATTAGGAGGAAAAGTGCAAGCTGGCTGCTGCAGAAGCAAGAAAACATAACACAGTATTATCTATATTCATTTTAATAGTTCATCCGGTTGTGGCAGTAAATTATTATTGTTTTCCAAGAGTCATTCACAGATATAATATCTCTTGGGAGGGGAAAAGCTTTGTATACGCCTATAATATGCTAGCTACTACTTCAGCTGAGAACACAAAGATCTGGTTGAAATTAGCATATTTTCCTTTGTGGCCACAGAGGCCTCCAAACACAGAAATTTTTTAATATTTCCAAACTCTGTTGCCGAGTGTTGAGAAGTCTGCTTGGTTGTTCCCAAAATAAAAATGAGCTACGTTAGCAGTACTTGGAATGTGAATTATGTATTAAAATCAAGTGTTTTGAGATTTCATAATTTTTAGTTGATGTTAAAAATTAACCTTGAGAGACATGACTATCTGCAGATATGACAAAGCACACTACAGAGATGTTATCACTTGATAGTGAACAGTATTTAGCAAATGTTTTAACCCTTATTTCTTATCTACCAGAACACTTTCTGAATCACAAGATATTTCACGGTGTCATCTTTGAGTGCACAGATCCTGCACTCCACATGATCATTGTCACTGTACCTTGATTGACCTAAAATTAGGCTTCAACAACTAAAAGTTACTCCAACAGATTAGGGAAGGATTGAAAAGTGTAAGCTTTAAAAAAAAAATTCAAAATTGGTACTAGAGAGGAACTGAGTATTCCTTGTATTCCTTTCACAGTGTGTAAAGAAATATTTTTAATACAATCATAAACTTTTTTATCTTGTTTCTGTTTCCCCTTCACTAAAAGGGAAGTCACAGAAAAGAATCAACAAAACTGATACCAAATATAACTCACAAACACAGTACGACAAAGCTGAAAATAGGCAGTTTTACCTCAGTGAAGAAAGAAATTCGTTCTGAAGAAGCTGAAGAATTTTTGTTACCCAGACCACACCGTAACCTGACTGCCTGATTCAATCTTCTCCCCTCACCCCTTAGTTTTTTAAGGAAAGAAACTCTTACTGAAGGACTAATTTTTGTCAAAAGACTGCAGAAGACTTGTTTCAGTGAGAAGTTTTTGTTTGTTTTTACAATGAGAGAAAATGCCCACCAGCATTTGCTCTTCCATGAGATAACGACTTATGAGTTTTGAATTAGAAAATACTTGACAGTTCTTTCTTCCAGTACCAATTCTCTCAATTTTCCTCCTCTTTTTTTTTTTCCTTTAAGATCCATCTATCCATTTATCCAAAATGAAGCTGTGGAAATACTCTTTCTGCAAACATATTCTGGATGGAATATAGAGCCTGAAAAGTGTCTGGCTGAGTTTCAAATTACAGGTAGTCTCATGAGCACGTTTGGATGTGTAAAGCAATGCAGTGAAACATTACAACTGGTTAATGAGGTTTAACTAAAAATAAGTTGATGGTGATAATATTTTCATTGCGTATTCTAAGGAAGTTAAAATGTACAATTAAAAGAAGAGTACACTATACTGTGTAAGGTTTCTTTAATGCAGATCTTAAAATAAAGAACTGCTGCTTATTTTTCTGATGCTTATCTCTACATTTATCCCAAACTCCTGATCATCTCTTCTGAAGAGAGACAGGGGCAACAGCCTTAATGTTCACATATGCAGTCTTTAACAAGATGGTAGGGTAGAAGTGACAGCTACAGAATAGAGTGTGAACTAAAAGCAACACAATGATAGCAGCGTAACACCGTGCGCAACCTAGGACGTGTGCATTGGTGCTAGAGAGGTTAGCATATAAACAGCTAACACAGCTCTATTGCCAAGTACTTGTCAAGTCTGAGCCCAGAGCTCCAAGGCAATGGCAGAGACCTGGCCAAAGTGTCCTAAATCTCCATTCCTTCCATAGAAATCAGGATATGGAGTACTAGAAACAGAAAAGGAGTAGAATGATAAATGCAGCCTTCCGGTGTTCCCCTGGGAAGTTGAGGCATGATCAGCACAACCCCAGGTCCCACGGTGACTGCCATGCCAGTAGACTCGGCCAAACATGTATACTCAAGAGAAAGAAAGTCATAAGGATTTTATTTTCAGTGTCTAATCCAATTCAGGGTTCTTGCATGTCTTTGGTTTTCTATACTTGGTGGCTGAATCCTTGTGTTTATCCTTTTATGCCACAATTGCCTTCTTAAGGCACTACAGCAAGTGATGATTACCAGCATCAAATATTCTTTCTGCCAATATTGTCACAACAAAGATTGAAACCAGTGCCAGAAGTCCCTCTTCATTATAAAACTCATTGAAACTTATTTAGTTCATATGATGCAGGCCACTGCACAGTAGACAGAAATAGTGAAAGCAAATGATCTGCAGATGAAGAGAATCATCACATGTATGAAATATATTTTTCACTACAATTAAGTGAGTTGATGTTCTTCGTTTCTTTGATCAGCATCTTGTTATGTTTCACTTTTGGTGCTGTTTCAAAGACTAAGTTATTCTTGAGCTCCACCACTTAGGTGTAGTTCAAGATTATTAACTGTTGTGGCAAAATGGCCTCCAGCTTTATGTTTCCAGTCAAGCGATCTGTATCATGACTTACCTGATGTTTCCATCTGAGTGATCTATATCATGAATTCTACTGAGGGTAAATCCAATAAAAAGTAATTGTTCCTCTCTACTAACCATATTCATTATTCGTCATTCAGTCCTTGGCAGGTTCAAGGGCAGGGATGTGTGTGGAAATACAATTCAGGACATAGTCAAGCAAGTAGCCTACTGAAGCAACCTACAAAATACATGTTGTTATGCTTTCTATAGTCATTCACTTCAAAAATTACCTGAAATGAAAGACAGGAAATAAGCAGGAGGAGTTACAGCTACTACATGTACATGTCACTTACTATGACCCTATACAAGTCTTATCCTCACATAATTTTAGCATCACCTACTTGCATCTGCCTTAAAGCTCAACTTCAAAAAAACTACAGAGGGAAAGCCTTGGAAAAGCAGGTTTTCAAAATATTGGTTGAAGAGAATCTCAAGAGACTCCGATAGGGATATCTTTGAGGTTGTCCGTCCTTTCTTCTACTTGCAAAGTGGTCACTTTTCCTCCACCTTATTTCTCATAAGGATCCCTTGCTCCCTCCTATTTTGAACTGATATGTTGGGACAGAGGTCTGCCGCTCTATTACCTCTTTGTAGTCTCAAAGGCTTTGCCAGTTATCTTATACGTTCATCCATTTAGCATTTTCAATCGTAAAAGATACTGCTAGAATGCGAGATGTTACTGAGAGAAAGGAATGAAAGGGATGAATATTTGCATCGTGCATTGATATAATGGTGAAAGCTGAAATCTTCATTGTCTCCTTGCGGAGGTGCCCCACGGAGCACAGAAGACACCAGCAAAGTACAAATTGTGAGATCCCCTTGGACCAGGGAAAATGAATCTAGACAAGAGAAAAGAAGTAATTTCCAAATAGATAGGAGATAAACTGGCCTAGTGCCTTTTGTTCTTAAGTCATAGGAACAGAAAGCTGCAGGTGAAGCAGTCAGATGAGAAGTTCAGACACATCAAACATGCCAAATGGGCAACATTCAATATTCAGCCAGAAGTTTGTTCTACTGCAGATGTCTATTAAAATCCCTATCAAAATCCCCTATTAAAATTGGAATGCACAGACTTGTTCATTCCAAAATATCATCCGAACAAAAAAAACCCCAACAAATCCTATAGTTAATCTACACTTGGGAATGAACCTGCCTTGAAAGGCAGATTGATGCAATGAGTTTAATAAATGCCTTTTGTAATTTTTATGACTGAACTACAAAATGTCTGGTTTATGCTCAAAGGGGTGGAGTAGAAGACGAGCCTGTGGTGTATTGCATCACTACATGTGAGGGTAAACACAATCTGAAGTGTATGAACTGAATTTGTTAAATGTAAATCATAGTCAGTTTAGGAAGTCTGTTTCTTTCTCCTAAGCAGTCTGTTTATTTAGAATATTTTTTCATCCAAAGACACAATGTGGTTTCTACGGAAGTTTGGAACTGGTGGAAACTCAGGAAACACAATAAATCTGTTTGCTATTTTTCAGTGTATCTGGACAGTGAGATGAGACAGTTATGTTGTCATGGGGAACATACAGAAGTACACAGAAGAGGAGCTGTCACATCGCTTGAAATCCTTATCAGGCTGGTATTCTTTAGTCTGCCTACATGGCTGCTAAACAAGTCAAAGTTACAAAAGTTTTGAGACACACCCCAAAGCTACAGCACCTGAAAAGGGGCACTCCCCATCTCTGTCTCCTGCTCTTTACAACAGTAAGAGAGCAAAGTCACTGACTATCAGATAATTAGCCTTGTTAGATACATAACCACATGGAATCAAAGGCGACAGGACTGACCTTGCAGTAATCCTCCATTACTAAAGGCTATATCTGCTCAGATATCTTCTTCTCATCCTGAAATCCTAACATTTTGGACTCCTCAGTGTCAGTAAATATCAGAGATGTCCCTTCTCATCATCAACTGTCAAAAAAATGTGTGGTCTATCTTAAGACAGAGCACTTTTCCTGCAATTGGCTCGGTGTTTTATCCAGAATATACTAAGCGATACAACTTCAACCAACTGAACAAGCTTCATGCCTACAAGATACAGGACTTTACTCAGCTATTTTGGATAATTGAGTCCTACAGAGATGCATACACACACAGCTCGGTGAACGATTGCCTTGGAGACTGGGTAAATTCTTTCTTCACTCAACACCACCCTGCCCATTCCCATCCTTACTTCCTAGCCTGCAGTGCCAGAGACACGCAAGTACCTTTCAGTAAAGGCAACAGTAATTATTTTTAGCTGGTTGAGTCTGCTCCAATCACTTTCTAGTGATTCATCTCATGGATTTTTAGTCTTCTACTGCATCTATACTTCTAATCTCTCTTTATATCCCACTAGATAGGTAGTGATAGTTATGCAGTTAAGCATACTATTGATGTGACACTGTTCACGCACGAAGTTAGCCAGTCAACTCTTCTAGGGCAGACATCATGTTTGCGGATATTCTATGGTGCTGAGCCCCTTGTCTCAAGTTCAAAGTGCACAACAATACTGAAGATACATGAGATATGTCCAGACACTGGCTCTCAATCGTTTCTTTCTTGCATTTTCTATTTGTGTAATGTAGATATTTAACAGTGACCAGAACTTTATTAAAATGCTCATGGTTAGTAACACAAACAAAATATCATATTCAGACTCAGATGCCTTTAAATGTCTTCATGAGGTCCGGACCAGAATCAGACTACACTTCTCATGAGAACTGGAAATGCTGTGCATATATTAGTCAACTCATAGAAAGGCAGGAAAAGTCTTGCACTTACTTAAAGACTAGTCAGAACAAGAAAAACACTCTAGTGTACGATTACTGATGATGAAAGCCCTTGATTATGTCAGTGAACACACTAAGAGTTCCTGTACCTTACCCCACCCAAGACAACTTCATTAGCTCTCTCACATAGGAATGGTTTTAATGTAAATGCAGATTAAGATTGATTTAAACTAAGTGCTCTAGTAAAGGTTAAGCATGTTAAATAGGATCATGCAGGAACTCTACAACAGGGTGTTTTTGCGGCTAAGTCCTCTGCTCATTTTGTTATAATAAAAGCAAAAGGACTGAACAGAGCCTTCTGATGAGGGACACAGCAGCATCAGCTCTCTCCCGAGTCAGCGCAGCACCACAATTAAAGCCACTCAGGCGGAGGCTGTGGATCCTCCAAGGCCGTCTCAGGGGTTAGTGGTGCAGCTACGCCTTACTACATCTGCCAGGTCAATAATAAAACGTCTGAGGGTTAGGCTTTGGTTTTTTGAGACGGTATTTTGTTGGGGTTTTTTTCCTCTAAATCTTCGTAAATCCTCAAAAATCTTTAAATAGGGTTAAGTGGGAAATCAAGCAGTTAGTAGAGGTAAATCTTATCTTACTTGTATAATCCTGGTTTAGGTTAGGAAAAGAAAAGCTGCTGGTGAATTTCTTTTCCCTGAGCATCTGTAACAGCAGACTTACAGGTTCTTATGCCTTGCTAACCAAACTAATTCAAGGCAAAGTTATATTTATTAGATTTTTGCCTTGCTTTTTTCTTTTTTTTGGTTAGTTCTGGGGTTTATGGATTATTCTTTTTTAAACTATATATTTACTTAATAAGGGTGAATAGAGGAGTATTCAGTTGGATTAGGTCATGCGGTCTGAGCAACAGCAGCCAGCAAAAAAATAATTTCCCATACAGAGCCCCACACACAGCAATGCAAACACTCCACATGTACCTTTTGGGCTACATTTCGTGACATTCTGGGTAAATACTGTAGCATCTTATAAACAAATACAAACTCTCAATCAGAAATGTGGTTTTACTAAAATTCCTTTATCCTCAGCCTATGACTACATACTTGACTCACGTCCTGACCAATACCTTCAGATAGTTCTGTTTCATGCTATTTTAAGGCCTGATCTGTCACGCAAACTGATGTTAATTATATGGTAAGCCAATGCAGTTTAACTGGAGTTTCACCAGAATTTCACAGAACAGAATCAGACTGTTTACCTTTAATGAGGTACTATATAAAATAATAACAAAACCTGAGAGATAAGCTCCTGTATTTTTAAAATGCTTTTCTAACACTTAACTTGGGTTTGTTTATTTATTTCTTTATTCCTTACATACCAGACAATATTATGTGCCTGAACATAACGAATGCAGACTTGAATAAATTAGTTCAAGCCAACTACTGTGGGCTCCTTTTTTCTACTCATTTCCTCAAACAATCCTGTGGCTCTCAAGTTACTGTGAACCAAGCC
>Ga0065711_1002037_pt1 | contig 37157 bp, 23 predicted proteins | sample Hoacrofraction12_FD_59098 | JGI IMG/M metagenome (GOLD analysis project Ga0065711, IMG submission 59098) | Hoatzin crop microbial communities from Cojedes, Venezuela - Epithelial fraction 12 v2 (version 2) | ecosystem: Host-associated > Birds > Digestive system > Esophagus > Crop | place...
GACCCACCTGGACAAGGTCCTGTGCAGCCTGCTGTAGGTGACCCTGCTTCAGCAGGAGGGTTGGACTAGATGACCCACAGAGGTCCCTTCCAACCCCTACTATTCTGTGATTCTGTGATTCTGTGATTCTATTCAGCCTGGAGGAGAGAAGGCTGTGGGGAGACATTATTGCGGCCTTTCAGTACCTAAAGGGGGCTAAAAAGAAAGCCAGAGAGGGACTTTTTACAAGGGTCTGTAGTGAGAAGACTAGGGGTAATGGTTTTAAACTGAAAGAGGGCAGATTTAGACTAGACATAAAGAATAAATTTTTTACAATGAGGGTGGTGAAATGCTGGAACAGCTTGCCCAGAGAGGTAGTGGAGACCGCATTCCTGGAAACCTTCATGGTGAGGTTGGACAGGGCTCTGAGCAACCTGATCTAGTCGTAGATGCCCCTGCCCATTGACGGTGGTTTGGGTTTAGATGACCTTAAAGGTCCCAAATTATTCTATGATTATTTAAATGTTTAAAAGTCCCCCAAATTCTGTGCCTAAGTTCTTGTTGTGTAAACTGACAAATGCCCCACAGGACCACTGTTATAATAAAAACAGCAAAAAATATTATGATATTATTAGATACAAGGTGCATGGTGTTGATTGCCAGTCTGAAAAAGTAGCCAGTTCATTGGAAATAATGCTACCAGTGGGATTTGTCCATCTGCACCCATAAAATAAAATTTTGCAGAGCCCAAGAGAGACTGCTTTACTAAGTGTCTTATTTTCCTTGGTGCTTCCTGCTAGTAAACCTTCTTTATGTTCACATGTTGATAGGTCTATGTAAAATCAGTTCCCATCAAAGCAGTTGGAGGCATGTCAGGTAATTTCACTTGCAAGCAGGTAGCATCACAGGTAGCATCATTGGCATTTTAAAGGACTATTTGAGAATCCAGCTATTAAAATGGAGAGCTAACTCTGACGAGCCAGGCAAAAGAAATTGCTAGAGCACTTTTTCTTTCTCTAGTAAAGAGCTCATAGTAGTGTCTGGAGGTCTGTTAGGATAATCACAGCATTTTCTCTCTCTCTTTTGCTCAGACACAGGTCTGTTTCCAGTGAGAGATTAAGGATCTGACTGCCTTAGGAGTCTGTTGGTTTGGACAGTTTCCAGGCCCATTTCTGTCTCCCTTCCCTCCCCAGAGACAGCCAATAGCATCTCTTTTCCTCAAAAGATCCTTTTTGTCCTTAATTTTAAATACCAGGTCTTAGCACTAAGCCAGATATTGAGGGGGTGTCAACTGAAGTCAATTGATTTGTGTGGATTTATCTCTGCTAAAGATTTCTTTCACAGTTATTCATCAAACACATTCACAGTACTTTGCAGGGGGAGGCACAAACGGTCTACAGGAGAGGTGAAGATGGTATTACTACCTAAACTCTCTCATCTTTGACACTGTGTTGTGTTTTTACTTCATCAGAAGATTGTATTTTGCATCCACCTTTGCAAAGGTACATATGACTATGCAAACTATTACTTACAGAGAATTAGAAATTTATTTCTGTATCCTTTGTTTTTTACCTCTTTTACATCTGCAAAAGGTTTTAATCTGTTATTGTTCCAAATTATTACATATTCACATGTCATGCTTTAGTTCTTCAGTTCCCCAAATAAAATTCCATTGTAAATACAATGAGCAACACAATTAAATATGAAGTCAGGGGAGAACCAGGCACTTACTAATGCTTGGAGATGTTTGAGTGTTTTGAGCAAACTTGTTCCATCCAGGTCAACCAGCTTAAATTTCCAGAGAACGTGGATTTCCAAAGAAATTCAAGTATTGCTTTCAATCCATTTTGAAACACTTTCTTCCCAAGTCTTCCAGGTCATAAAGAAACACTTCTTATTAATTTCTTATTTTAAAAAGAATTAAACAAAGCTTGGACTAAAATAATTGATTGTTCTCTTAAGTAAAAAATAAATTGTTGCACGGAGAACATTTTTCTGACATTCATAGGATCCAATTATTTTTTTTTTAATGTGAAAATACTGTTGCTTGTGAGTTGTTAAACATATAACAAATGGTCCCATAAACACTAAGAGAATTCCAGAATATTGAATATTATGTGTTGACTAAAACTCTGGCTCTGGAGTTAGTGAAAAAAGCAATAAAAATAAACCCAGTTTCAATTAAAATCATCTTCCTTGACCTTCTTGGAGTTTCAGTGAGTGGCAGTGAATGAGTCAAAGCATATTATTATGCTGGAGTGATTCTCAGCTGGCTGAAATCTTTGAAAGTCCCGCTGTCTCACTGAGAACACTTTAATTCAGAGCAACAAGAAACTTTATGTTCACAATTATCAGCTCTTCCACAACTGTTACCATCTCTGGAGTGAAGTTTGCAGGATATAGTGGAAAGAAAACATACACGGAGGCTCAGAGCAGGAACTATTAGGTGAAAATTCTTGGCATGAGTTGAGCAGAATAGACAACATGATCAAAATGATCTATTCTGTATTTAAAATCTTGGCCCTAAATCAAGATTTTATTATAGTTCCTTTATGTTCACTGTACGAACATTTGTCTTGAACCTTATATTTTTTTTTCTGTTCTAAAGTGATACTAGAGAGCACAATGGAAGTTATTTAGAGCTGAAGAGTGGTCAGCTGATTTATTCCACATTAGTAGAAGGAAGAATATTCAGATGTTTGGTATAACAAACTTAGTCTTTCTTTTCCCCAGTATCTCCTATCATGCCTCAGTTTACCAACTTCTTTGGTAAACCTGAAATAACTGATGTAGTCAGAACTGCTACTCTTAGAGAATAATGGTTTACAAACCGAAAATAAAGGAGAGGAATAGCTGCTACCACTGAAAATGCTGTGAGTAGTCCTTTTCTTACTAAAATTTACATGACACATCACTGGAGACAGTAAACACAAATATACACATGCATGCGTGCCTATGCATACACACATGTATGCGCACACACACACACACACACAGAGAACCAAGGCTAATGGATCTCCCTCAATTTATACCATCTGTGAATCTCTCTGTTCTATCAGGATGGAATAATGTTGCCTTACAGCACCTTCATTAATTCTGTCAGTAGAACAGAGCATGATTTTAACTGAAGAAAACTCCCGTTGATATTGAAAAAATACTGAAGAGAACAAAGTGGATTGATTGGCCACACTTTTTTTTTAAAGCATGTCAAATGAAAGGCTGAAGTAAAAGAAGCAGCTGGTTGCTCAAGAAATTTGAGCAGCACTTTGGCCAGCCATGAATTATACTGAAAAAAACTAGTTAACTGCGGAAAAAGCTAATGCAAACAATATTGGAAAAGGGCTAGCAAGCATTCAGAAGTAAAAAACATTGTGAGGTGTAACTGCAAGACTCAAAGGACAGGAAAGAACTGGTTTGACTTTCTGTCCTCCATCTGCTAGTATGAACTCATATGTAGAATATAGGTTGCCATTTCCAGCACAAGTTTCGTGGTTCTAACCTTCTGGCAAACATATAAAAAAAACATTAAAGTGAGAGCCAAAATCCTGTCAACAGCCCAAGGAGAAGGATATAGCTCTGGCTTCTATAATTTTGCATACAACCCAGATGGAAGTACAAGCACTTCTATGTTGAAGTGCCAAATAACTCTCCCAAGGCTTATATTATCTTTTCTTCGTCTTGCCTTCCATGCTTCTGGGGACTCCACAGCTGTGTGCACTCTAGCGAAAGACTATGCATGGCAAGCCAAGTCCTGTGTATTTGCTTTCCAGCTTCTGTAATGAGGCTTCCCCTCCCTCCCAGTCCCATCAGGGATTGTTCAAGCAAGAAATGCAGCTGTAGAATCTTCAGAGTTTCTTAAAAACAATTTTTAAAGGACAAGATCCTAATTTTCTTGAATCAAGCTACACTGCAAAAAAAAAAAATACACCAAAACAATGATGTAATAACTACCTAGGAGAAACATGAGGCAAATCGTATGGGGAGATTGTAAGCAGGAAACTGGATTTTAGCAGTTGATAGCTTTTAAACATAAATCTGTGCTTTAATTATGTTGTTTTAACCTTGCCATTGGCATCCTTTGTTTGAAGAACGTACAGTTTGAGCTTCTAGTTCCTGCAAATAGGAGATTAAGACACTAAAGTGGGATATAGAAAGATTACTACATCAAAATCAGTAACATTAAATACAGTCATGCCTAAAAATAACGTTTCATTAAATAGACTTCAAGTAATATTGGCTAATATTATCTCTTACTTCCTTATAAAGTCAAATGTTGATTTGAGAAAATAAGTTGTCTCTGATTAAGCTCTATATCAACTTAATCCATCATATTTTAGTGCCAGGATATGCCTTTTGCCTCTTCCAAGTAAGAATAAATGTATTCTTCCTAATTTGACAGCATGATGACTGAACTAGTATTATTCAAGAGAGAGAGAAAAACAAGGAGGCAATACAGACGCATGGCTTGACCAGGCATGTGTAAGAAGAAGAGTCTTGTTTGCAACTGAATCTATAATAGGAAGACATTTCTGCTCTATCAATTACTTCTATGTATTGGGCTATATGGACATTTCTCTTCCTTTGAGCAACCTGGTCTAGTAGAATATGTCTCTGCCCATGGCAGGGGGTTGGAACTAGATGACCTTTAATTTCCCTTCCAACCCAAACCATTCTATGATTCTATGATTCCTGCATTCAAAATCAAATTCTGGAAATCTTGCTCTCCTTCAGATAGGTGACTTCTAGATAGAAATTCCTTTGTCTTAAAATACTACAGAATTGGATGTGGGGGGTGAAAGGGTAATCTGTGAACTCTGTGGTGTTGTGTAGAATACACCTTTGCCTCCAAGTGGCTTCAAGACTAAAGTAACCACTGTTCTGAGCTGCTTATCTTTGGTTGTTCTGGGGAAACTCTATAGCTATTCCTACAAAGAGAAGAACTAGCTACAGGAAATTATTCACCTCTGAGTGTGAATGGCATCTTTAGATATCTCTTCTTGCTATCATGTCAGAGAGAGAAGATAACTTGGGTTTTTCCTTGCAGAGAGAACTGTAGGTCTTTGTAAAAGGACTTTGGCATCACTTGTTGCATTGGGATTTACAGTCAGCCCCCAGCTCAATGTGTATATAAGCTTTTGAACAAAAGATGCTCTGGATTACAGCTCAGGCCATGGAGGCTGTTTGAATTCAGGGAACAGCTAAGATCATTTTTCAGTGTTACACTGTAGTTCTAGCGGTAGTTAGAACTGAACATTAAATCAGTAGAGTGTCCTACCACGAATCTCATCCATTCCCCTACACAAGTTTCATAGTGTGTCTATATCCAGTGATACATCTTAAGCTAGGAATAAAAGAACACATCCTTTTTTTCTCAGAGAGGTAGTAAGAATAAACTGATGAGAACTGTTAAGTTCTCATGTTATGATCTAGGTTATTAACAAAACAAGCAACTGTAAGGAAGATATCTGTGCTTGTATAGGGGAAAGGGCAGTTTGTTTTGATGATTGTTGATTGCATTGAATTTCATTTATATACTCTTAGGCATGTGAGGGATATAATTTTATATCATTCAAGTTAGGTCTAGACACCCTGAAGAGTAGCTAATTTGAAACATGATAAGTAAATTTAAATAATGTTTCCTTAATAACATATGTACCTTTTACAGTTAACTGAAAAAAGAAAATTAAAGAATGGCAGGAACTTTTCTGCTTCATTCTAATCTGGCTGCAATATGTAAGACTCTATTATTCATACCTGTCTCTAGCAACTGCAGCATCATTTTCAAAGCCACTAGGTGTGAGTAGTGGGGATATTAGATCAGAATCACTGTGCCTGTTCCTTCCCATTCTTATGTATCTTTTTTCCAAAAGTAAACTATTTTTTTAAGAAGTGTTAACTTACGATGTAGAGGGACAACCTTACTGATTTATGTATGTAGCTATCTTTCCTTACACATAGATTTTAATATTTTAATCTTAATTTGTATTTGGAAGTTTCCTTTTTGATTCATACATCTGGTGACTGCTGTGAGAGAGGTGCCTTCAATACAGCCCATTATTTATAAAGAGCCTTCCTAAGAAATCTTAACTTTTCTGTTCTGTGCAATCTCACTGTCTACTATGAATTATTGCTAACTTCATGACTAGCTGCTAGGGTGACCCAAAGGAATAAACCTCAAACCTCCAAAAGAAATAAAGTCTTTTACTGCCTGACTGATGGACGACAATAATCAGGCACACTCCTGTCGCACAATTATTTCAGCCTGTTAAGGTCACTAAGGATGCAAGACTGGGCTGAAATTTCAGGCAGGAATGAAAGAATAGTTTTTATAAATAACACCTAGGAAAAAAATCAGGCAAAATATAGAAGACATGATAAAAATATGAGTAACCAATATGTACCATATTTCAGATACTGGTGACCATTAAATCACTGGATTCGATGAGATTAATTTCAAATAAAAGCTACGGGAATGATCAGAAGGCTAAACCGCACAATGTACAGGGAAAGACTGATTAAACTGGATCTAAAAGAACAGCAGAAGAGATGGGTACCTGATAGTAATAAAAAGATGGATGGACAGATGCTACAAGGTTAAAGTGAAAAATCTGTTCTTCTTGGCCATGGCACTCAGGATGAATCCTAACTGACATTTAATTGCAACAGGAAATCTTAAAATTTAATGTTAAGAAAAGTTTTCTAACAATAAGTTTAGTGAAGCACAGAAGATGTTTTCTCAGTTGCTTACAGTCTTCCTGTGTAAGAGGCTTTAAAAACAGGCTAGGAAAACATGATATAAATGTGGTTCATTTTATCTCAGGAAAATGAACTTTCTAGAAAGCCTCTTGAGATCCTTTCCACACTGAAGAATCCATGATTGCATATGTAACAAAACAGGAAGCCATGCCACACTACATAAGGAGCACTAATTGCTACGACAACCATGAATCCTCTGATAGTTTATCAACTGAACTTCTCAAACCCAACATACGTATTGCTCACATTGTTGGACCTTCTCCAACTCCTTCCAGAAAATGGGTTGGAAGACAAAAGCAAGGGACCTAAGGCAAACTAAGAAAAAAATAATTAAATAATTTTCTTCATTGTAGTGGTATGGCTGCAGCCTTGACAATCAAATGATACTAGTAAACTTATAAAAAGAAGTAGCTGCTTGTTTTTTGTTGTAAAAGCTGAAGCTGTAAGAAAAGAGTCAAGGATGTGGTCATGCAAGAACAGGAACCAATAAGAGCATGACACACATCTTTTTTCCAATAAAAATTTTGGTTTAGAGAAAAATATTGTTTTGTCCCACAAATCTTTTTCTCTTTCTTTACAAATATTTAAATCACAAAGACATTCGTAGTAAAAAAATTTGTATTGATATTTTTTAGAAAGTCACTATTTCACATATGTTAAACCTGTCCTAGCTGTGTCTTTTAACTCCAGCTTTAATTTGTAAGCCTAAGCAGCCTATGTTTCCATACAATATTAATGATACAGATTACCTAAAAATGAATGAGGGTGGTCAAGCACTGGAGCAGATTTCTGAGGGAGGTTGTATGGTCTTCATCTCTGGAGATATTCAAAACCCATCCGGACACAAACCTGAGCAACCTGCTGTAGGTTAACTAGCTTTGAGCAGAGGTGTTTGAGGTGACAGCCTCCAGAGGTGCCTACTAACCTCGGTCATGCTGTGATTCTGTGATTAATAGAAAAATGTAGGAAGCTTCAGAGGATGTCTGAGTTCTGTGGTGGTTTTTCTCTATTAGCTATCAAGGAAACTGAGGTAACTGTATTCATAGAGTTGCTGTTTCAGTGAAGTATCCAAATTTAGTTTAATTTGGTCCAAACTGAGAGGAGGACTTTAATGTTTGTGCTAACAGCCTCAGTTAATATCATCTGCCCATGTCTTATGTGCATAACCCTATTGCATGGGCTTTTAAGAAAAATGAAAGAAAACAATTCCTTTCAGCTTTCAGGTGCCATTTCTAGTAGCTGACATTTGCTACACTTAGCACAGCCTCTGTCAAAAGCCAAGTAAAACACCAGGTAACATGTTCAGTCTTTCACCTACTGTGATTTATCTAAGCTAGCACCAATGTATTTCAGCACCCAAAAAAGATGAGCTGTTTGAGGGAAAACAGCTAGAAATATGAACAAGAGGGAGATGGAATTCATGAAGACTACAATTTGCAGAGCTGTTAGACGCATTATCTGTGACTGAAGGTTCACAGAGCGGATAATCAGTCAGCACAGACTATAATCTGGAACATTCCCTTTGTTTCACATTAGTCCTAACACAAACTCATATTAAAGGTAAGTGCTGTCTTCTCAAAGAGCATACATAATCAGATTTTCCCAGTCTCTGTCAGAGCTTGTTTTGTGCATCAAACTCACCTTTGTTATGCTTTCTGTTGACCAAGGCTGGGTGCAAGATGTGTTGCAGGCTCTCTTGCAGCATGCAGATCAGAAACTAAGACTTGTCCCAAGCACTTGTGTTTGCCAGGCTCTTTGACTTGCTCTTCTCCATGACTGACACGTAGCGAGTTCACTGGAATCTGCCTTTCTGAGATGTAATAATTCAATGTTCGTAACCATGCTGAATACCTCCTGGTTCTCTCTCCCAAGTTGGTCACAAACTGCCAGCGCCTTTTTCCATTTCTTTTCAGTTCTTTCATATCTGTCATGAACTCTGTTGGAAGCTTTGAATCACTCCCAGCTGCTGCTCAGTATTTGAAAGAGTAGATGAATGCTTTTTGTAAAGCACAACAAGAGACTTGTGGGTAGTTTGTGGCAATACACTGTGCTCTCAGAGGTGATAACTTCTTAAAGGAAAACACATTGCTGAATTTTCAGTATTGGTACAGACGGCCAGCATAACCTTTTTTGTTGTTGTTTTTCAGACAAGTCTAAAATTCTTTTTATTTCCAACATGAAGTAAAATTTCAAACTTAGAAAGATTGGGAGTTATTGGAAATGTCCAACAGTCTTATCTATTCTTATATATAAGGACATGAGAGAATGAGATGAGCAAAATAACCGGATATCATCATGTTGGAACATGTTACATTTTATCTGGTTTAGATATACCAGGCTTGGGGATGGATCCCACATTGGTCATGTCTGCATGGAACCTACCAACTTCAGTGAAGTGACTCCTGATTTACAGTTGCAGTCAGCAGCTCTGTCACTGACCTTTATAGCAAAGCTTTGGTTTTGTCTGTAAAAACACCCTGCAAAAAATACTTGGCATCACATCCCATAGGATAAGAGAAGATAAATTCTCAAATCAAGATGATGCTCGGTTTATGTTCTGAAGCAGGGAAACTGTCTGGTCTTGTAATCTCTGCATAACCAAGATAACACAACTATAAAACTGTTCTTCTTGTCCATACTTACCTAATTCTTTTTTTCAAATCTTACTAAATGGTTCCTCAATTGATTCCTGCAGCAGTAGGCTCCTTCCTGGAGAGTTAATCATGCATAGTATAAATATATATACCCATTTAAAGTTTGTTGCTTTTAATTTCGTCTACAGAGGAGGTGGAGGGAGTTGAGTAGCCCAAAACAGCTCATCAGTTATGAAAGTTTGTAACTTAAAAATAAACTGAAGCTTTATTTTTTAAAATCCTTTTCACCGTCATAACTACAAAGTGAACTTATGAGTGAAGCCCGTTGTGATATCACCTTCTGAAGGCGGATGGACTCCATCTACAGCAAAGGATATGTTGCATTTGGCATTTTCTCCTCTCAGGGTGGCTCTGTACCAACACTGATACAATTATCTGAGTTCAAACTGATGGCAGCAAAAACTGACATCTACTAGATTCATTTTTGGAGGTAGGAGTATGACTGGCAGGAAAATAGCTGATATTGCTGACCTCTAGTTTTTCATCATTAGCCTTGAGAAATTATGAACCATTAAAAAAGAATAAAGGATTGCTGTCAGTGTTCAACTGTTTGCATGTCTACTTGCTCTAAAAAAAGTCCTGTGCTTGACACTAAAATCCACTTTCTCATCCTACACCCACCCCAAATTTTCTTATTCAGAGACACAGGACCAGTTCTCCACCCACTGGCCATGCTGACTTCTCAATTTTTTGACATTGCAGAGACCAAGTTAACTTGGCTGATGATAGAGTTTTTCCATACAGAGGGCTCAGTCCAGAGTTTATGAAGCTAGTGACAACCTATTTATTTTACTGGTTGATGTATCAGGTCAGCAAAGAACAAATGTTCTGTCTTTAAGTTCAAGTTATTCCTCATTAAAAGGAAAAGAAACCAGTGAAATAAATTGATGGTCTCTAATAGAGCGGGCAATTGCAAGAGCACTCACTTGATGGAATTGCGTCAGCTTTGTCCTCACGAAATGACATTGGTGCTTTGCGAGTAGCAGTCTCTGACACGTGTGGAAGCCACATCTGTGGGCCCAGCTCGACACTTCTCACCAGGGTAGGAAATATGGAATTTGGCCATCTCAAGGCTCAGGACAGAGCAAGACCACATGAAGTGGAGAGACAGAAGGAAGCAGTACAACTAAAGCAGGTATTTGGGAAAAAAAATGGGATATAGATCTTTCTGCTCCTCCTACCACGAGAAAATGAGAAGAGTGGAAACAGCAACGTTTCAACGTTTCCCAGTGCAAGTTCAACACATTCGCCCCAAAAGCAACTATCAGCCTATGTTGGCTGAACCTTCTCCTCCAGTGCCACTGGTAGAAGCATCTAACCTGATTTTCCTGTGCTCTTACAAAGAGAAGATAAGAGAAGAGTCAAGGAAGATTTGACGCTTCCTCAGCAAGCCTGTTGCTCTAGACAACTTCTTTTCTTGCTTATCCTTAGAGCTGCCCCTGCCACCTGCTGTATAAAATTACTGCAGTTTCAGGCTTGTGTGATACCAACCGGTTTTGGGTTCTGCAAGAAAACTGTTTTAGTGCAGTCTAATACACAAGGGTCAAGCAGATGTCTCTAAAAACGCACATAAACTCTAGAGAACGCCACTTGAAACAACAGGGGATTTTGATTTAACCCACTGAGAGCATAAACCTGGGATGAGAAAACCCAGAGACTGTTTAAAAAATTCCTCAGCTTTTTGTATTAAAGTTATGTCTTATTTTTCAAAATAAAATAAGGGAAATCTTATTCATCTCTTTGAAAGCAAGTTCTCAGGGAAAGATATGTTTTGTGTGTCAAAATGACTGACTTTTGCAGATCATCACAATTTTTCCTTTAACATTCAAATGTGTATGTCTCAAAAAATATCCTAGCACAAATTTGTATGCCAAAACACAACCCTCATCTCTCTGCCTACACCCCCTGCCTTTCTAGATTACTACCATCTTTCCTGTTACCCTTGTTTCCAAACTCAGTCAGCTATGTTCTGTTAGTTCTCTTTCACAGAAGTGCTCCTCCCCACTACCCATGCTTCTTATTTTTTGTTGCCCTTCTCAGGACCTGTTTTATTTCTTTGACTTGCTTGTTAGGACAAAGTGATCAAACCTGAATGCAGTACACATGATGAGTGAACATTAGTAATTACTATAGTAGCCTTCATATTTTGTAAAGCCTTCACTTGTTTTTTTTAAATTACTGCTGAATATTGAGACTGTGCCTTTCACTAACTGTCTTTCCAGCCTCTCTTTTCTCTAAGACAGTAGGTTTGTACAAGGTTTTTCACGTTTAAGCAAAATGTTTTTTTTTGTCAGAATCCCCTGATTCGTTAAAAATAAAAAATTTAGGGAAAACATGCCAGTTTTGACAAGAGTTTTATTGACAATAAGTTTTATTGAGGAGTCTGCTTAGGCCATGGTAAATTGAGGTAAAGTCCTAACTCTGTCTAAAATCAGGTTAGGGACTTGCATCACTGACATCAAGCTGTTATCAGTTCCTCAGTCACCATACTGTGTGGCTGTGTCTATCTGTTCTGACAAAGAAAGCTTCCTAAATTGTTAATGATTTCCAATGAAGGCTTTAAAAGTTGTAATCTCTAAGATTTTCATGGAGCAAGAAATCTATCTATCTCTTACCTACCTTTAAAACCCCTTTGCCACAGTTCCCATGGATTTGCATCTTATTAAATCCTTCAGAACAAATGCATTGATCAGTTATAACAAAGCTATATTATCATTTCTTTTCAGTAGGTTGTGTATTCAGGTTGAACAGATGCCACAAAATCTGTCTGGTTTTGTGTTAATCATCTCCAGTGAACTGTATTTTCATATGTAGTTACAGGTAATTAAAACGTTCTCTCTTTACCAGGAAAAGAATCAAATAAAAATAAAAAATACTGTTAAATTTCTTTCAGAGCTGCTAGAACTCTCCAGAAAGTTTTCTTTTCTGAAATACACAAATACCTTTCCACATTCTGAAAGCATTGTACCTGGCTAACTGGGTTACTTGTTGAAACAAAACATAAAATGTTTGTGAATCTTTTTGAGCCTCTCAAGCCCATCTGAGAACACTATGCCCTGCACACTTGGCCTTCCACGAAGCAGACGATCTAGTAGACTGCTTCTTCCTCTAACAGAACAGGTGACTCTGCTGACTATGTGGCAATGTTTACTAACAATCTTGCATTTTCTTTTATTTCAGCCATGAGAGGTATGCAGATGATTATATGATAAGCTTTATGTCAACAGAAGTGCATAATGCTCTTCATTTGGTCTTTTTTTGGAACTAATTCTGGAGAGGAATTTATATTGAACAAAGATCAAGATTTTACAGCCCTCTGTTAGTGATGGCCTGGATTTATGTCTTGGGACAACATAATGTCTTACTTTCACCTCAGCTATGGAGTTCCCTTCGAAACAGGAATCCTCTCACTTATGCCTTCTTTATGGTCTACATGTGTGTTCATTTTGTCTCTTGGTGGACATGAGATGGATGGATGAGCTTAAGGATCATCTCTATTTTCCGGCTTTCCAAGAAATTTCTTCTGGACCAAATCAAAGTACCAGTTCTCTGTTGTCCATCCAGAATTGCAGTCTCTTTGAAGACACTGGTAAGCTCTCCTTTAACCATTTATCTGATTGCTTTCTTTTATGCCTTCGTCACTTCATTAAATATAGCTGACATTAACAAGTGAACCCACAAAAAATAAGGACATGTACAACCACCTAGATTCCTGTATTGCTTTGTAAAATTAGTCTCTTCATCCACTGGAAGCTAAGATGAAAAACAAGTTATTGTAAGTGTATTGTAAATCAGTGTGGCTTCATTGACCTATTTGTGCTGGGGAGAGCTGAATACATAAATTCCTATGATAAAAATCTATGCATCACTTGTAAAATCAGATAGTACTCATTGCCTGTAGTCAGGGAAGGCAATATTGGCAGGTGAAGCATGGCACATCAGCAGACAACAATGAGCTGAAATATTGTCTTCTATATTATAATATTGCTTAACCAGGTGTTGACCTGGTTAAGCATAGGAAGGAAAAAAGTCAAGTGCTTTATGAAGTCTTTGGGGTTCAGGTGCTCAGCTGGAATAAATCAATATTGCTCTAATTAGCTATGTTCAGCTTCACAATCTGCAAATCAGGTCCACTTCCCCCACAACATAAAAAAAAAATTACTCTTTAGTGTGATCTAATCCTGATGGATTTATTGAAGGCAAAGAATAATTCTGAGATTTTTAAGCTTGTTACGAAAGTATGTTTAAAGATAGCACCTAGGTCCTTCACAGTTTGGAGAACTGAAAGGTTGTGCTTGTACGGCTCCTGATTCCATCTCCATTTCATGCTGGTTCCCCTTAGAGGGATAACTTATTCTACTTTATTTATACATAACTGTCCGTTAAATCTCTGATTATTTCTTTCTCTAGCCATATAGAAAATAATGAGGTCCCCAAAGAAAGCCTTAAGGGTCTCCTAAATAAGCAGGGAGGAACAACTGACTGTCTTATGAGCCCTTGTGAAAACAGCAATTTGTTCATTAATGGTGGAAGTAAAGCTTCGTCACCGGAGAATTAAGCTAGCCCTACTCCATTGATAACAAGAAAAACTCCTTCAAAATGAGTGAAACATTCGTCATGTTAAGCCTGTAAAATCCATATAATGGCACAGCATTTACCCTTTCCCTTCTTATTTTATGAAGATCTTGTATGATGAGGCAATTACAACTGATCTAATAGCTTCCTTCCAAGCTCCCCAAAAGAGGTAAAGTGGCACTGAATTAATTTAATGACCCTGGAAATTGTGTTTAATACATTTCTACTAACTTACTCAGTGTATGTCTTTTTAAAGTGGTTTTGAACGTTAAAGTCTCCTCTCATTATTAGCAACAACTGAAGTTACTTCACAACACTGGAAGTTGTGTAAAATATAATGATTTGTGAGATTGTGCCAAACACTGTTATTTGTTTAAGAAGGCACATGTTGGAACTTCAGCCCACTGTTGGGAAAAAAGTCATTGATGGCCTCAGTTATTAACTTCTTATCACCAGTCCCCAGCTAAACATCTGGTTTTTGCAGGATTCGATTATTGCTAGGTTAGTTCCTTTAACAATGTGACACTTGTGCAAAGGATGAAGAAGTCGTACTCCTGCTGTATACATGCAGCACTTGCATAGTGCAAATTGCTTATTGGTATATGTGGACCATGACTTTTCTGGGACACTAATACAGTCACTAAGTGTAGGCTGAGCTATGCTAAACTGCATTTCCATTTATTACCTCAGCTGGAAAAAAATAAAGAATCTGAAGTAGGTCTTGCTTGTAGTGAGCATCCACATGGCAAATTATCTGTAAAGTGACATGACCCTGTGTGATGATACCACCCTCTCTAGGTGGCCAGTGCATTGAGAGAGGATGTTGCCATGTGCCCTGCACCACAGTCTCTCCATTTCTGTCCTGTTTTACACACCAAAGGGGCCAACAGCCAGGAGAAAACGGGGATGGGGAACCATTCTGGTACAGGGTAAAAGTTATGACTGAATGTTTGCTAGAAGCCCATTTCTTACTTTACTTTGGGTATGCTTGGAATAAATACTGCACAGTGTTGAAGATCAGCTTGCCCTGCCTGGTGGCATGTTCTTTACCATGTCAGCATTGAAAATCCTATAGATCTCCTTTCTGTTCTCTATCCTGCTGCTGACTTGCAGCATCTTTCAGGCAATCGCTAGAGGTATCATTAAGCATAAGGATATAAGATGCTAGTGGACCAAGTGTGGCTATAAATCACTTCATAGTAGCTTCATATATGGAAGTGGAATTTAATAATATGGATCTTGCAGGCTTGTGGTGTTTTCCTAAGGCTGGCAATTTGTACTGAGAAAAATACATCAACTATAAAAATACCAACTGTGCACATGTGGTGACATTTCTCTCCCTTTGTCTGCTTGTTTGTTGACACAATTTTGCATATGTGTTTTCCTTGAAAATTCTTTTTTTCCTTTTGGTTGCACTAGTATCAGCCTTCAAAGGGTTTTCTTATACGAAGTCTGCCCCACCCTAAGATATAATTAAGTTAAAACTGCTGTAAACACCTCCTACTGCAAGCAGAACAACTATTTTCACTAAAACTTAGTCTTATTTTGCTGCAGTGTTCAGTCAGCAAAAAAGTACAGGGTGAAACAGATGGAAAACACAGGCAAAGGTATAGTGGTTCTCACAGAAATCAAAGTTGTTTGGCCACAAGTTCTCTTCTACCTGCAACACTACTGATAGTTTCGAAGCAACAGGCTGCACATAGGGTGGCTTACTAATATAAAGTTGTGAGTATACTGATAGTTTGGAGTAAAGGGAGATATTAGTATGCTACATAGATGCTGCCTTCTTTTGTATGCTCGACCTTCCATGTTCCCTTCAGGTCCTTTTATTTTTTTTACTTTCCTTCCTGTTCTGTATGAAATGCTGAGTAATGAGGCTTTGTGTTGGAAAGACACATATACTCCTGAAATTTTCATCTGGAGTTATCTTCAAGCACCATAAGCATGCAGCTCGGAATAGTTGTTTTGAACTTGTAATCTCAATTGCAATGGAAGTTTTAGGGATGTTGCTGAATACATCTATGAATTACAAACTCCACTCACAGTCATTTGTTCCCTTCCTAATATGCTGGGAAAAAAGACAAGTATACAGATTTTTTATTTCATATATGGCAGTTTTATGCCACTGCAAGTTGTACGCATTCTTCTAAACAAGAACAGAGCCAGGACATTGATTTAAGTCACTGTCTATAGAAGCTATCTTTAACAACTAAAATTTTTGTTGTATTAGCGCTACACAAAATGTACATTTTTTTCCTTTGTGTGTCCAAATGAAGATGATGATGATTTTTTTAAATGATATTACAAGAAGTCTTAGAAGAACCATATCGAAATTTTTCTCCATTTGTTAGCTAGTATACACAAAGACAACCCTGACCCAGAAGAGATTATTTTCTCCTCAGATAACACACAGAGAGGGACACACCACAGAAAAAAAGAACACTGTTAGTCAAAGTACAGATATTTTTAGTGGAGCCTGTCACAGAAAAAGATGAAGTCAGGTTTCATTATGCAGTATCACTTACAAACACTATTATTTCTTCCAGAAAGAGTGGAACTTTTTTAGCTCCCTGTTGCCATGATACAACACTTCCATAAAGTTCATTGGAACTTGTAGATTTTACATAGATAATAGTCCTAATATACTACAAAATCCACATACCATTAAACTCTAAAGTAGTTTTAGTTAAGAATCAGCACCAGCAAAAGTATTCCTCTGGCAAAGTGAAGTACTGAAAACAAATATGTTTTTGGTACAATTATAGGTTTAAAAACAAAAGCCAGCAGGAAATGCTGACGTTACAAAAGTTGATTACTCTCCAAAGTTGAATTAATAATTGCAATTGAATGATCTGTAGATTTATTTAAAAAAAACACAGACAAAAGAATATGAAAACCAAAAAAAACCCAGGAATCATTTCAAGTCATTTCCATTTGTTTTGGATTTTCATTTTGTATATGGAAAGTACAATTTCAGAATGAAAACCACAAAAGTCAGTTTGAAAATATGTAATTAAAATCCCAACTGGTCTCTACCCAATGTAGCACATTCCTGTAAAACATTTCACTTTCTACAAAGGAAGTTTCGAAAAATCTTATTTATAAAAGGAATTTTTTTTTTTCTTTATGAGAGGAAAGCAGGCTGTGAGAGGTCAGAAAACACTGAGCTCATTTAGCCATCTGCCCCTTAATGGGATCAGCTACACCATGTCACTTTAACACCTGTTTTCCTCTTAGAGGTCTTTTGGAACATGTTAAATAACCTATCCTAGCACTTCATCACCCTGACAGGAAATTTTTCCTATTGTCTGAACTAGGTGGTTTTTTTCCTCGTGAAGCTTAAATTTCTATTTGTGTGTTGCATCCATCATGAACATGGATGACTAGTTTCTTCCCATCCTCTTCACAGAATTATTCTCCTTATATTTGAAATCAAATATCTCCATTTCTTTTCTTACTTTCTTCAGCTTAAATAGGTGCAGTTTATTTCACTCTTTCTGATATCACAGAATCACAGAATCACAGAATCACAGAATCACAGAATGTTAGGGGTTGGAAGGGACCTCTGTGGGTCATCTAGTCCAATCCCCCAATATTGGACAGAAACATTTAGGTCAAAGTAATGCGTAGGTCATAGTGATATAGGGCTGAAATGTTTAGGTCATAGTGACGTCATTTAATTTAGGTCTGACTATTTTGTATAAACAATGCTTGATTTACTAACAATTATGCCCTTGAAGAGGATCTAACAGACTGATAAAAGGGAAATGTCCAGCCCAGAAGGCGCAGAAAGATGTATGATTGCTGACGAAGCATGAAGTTAACAAAAATCTAATGTAACTAGGAAAAAAGTAAAAGCGGCAGGAGCAGATTGTGACCATTGACTCAATTTGGAACTAAAAAGACTGCACCCCCCAGCATACGAGCACGCATAGTTAAGTACAGAAGGAATATACCTTTAAGATAAGTGTATAACATGATGAACCAATCACAATGTAATGAGTAATATCTTTGGTTTTGTAAGAGTATACAGTCCTGTGACCCTGCTAAGCAGTGTGCTAACTTTGTGGAATTATCACCTGGCTCCCATATCTGTGTAAGTATACAATAAAGACAATACCTCTACTCTGTGTGCATATCGGCATATCCAACACCGCATAAACAATCCCACTTTTGGGCTAACATTTCTACAGCGGTCATATTATCTAGACAATGTAACCATTCATATTTTAAATGTTTACATTGTTTTAATTATCATGTTTTTAACCGCTTGGACTATACTTCTAAAATGCAGACAGATCAACATCCATGTCACATAAACACTTGAATTTCAGTTGCCTGGAATACAATTTCTTCACTGCTGTGTCCTCCAGCGTGAAAATATTATCATCAAACAGATCTTTTTACGAAATATGCACTTGAAGGACTTGAATTTAAAACCAGGTCCTACTTCTAGTTCAGTCAGTGCTAAAATCTCCATGGGAATTCAGTAGAAGGGGAAGCAAGCCTTTACAGTGCAGCAGGGCAGCAATTTCTATTGGCTGTAACGGGCTCCAGGTGAGGTCTGTAGGTGTTTTGGTTTGGCCTGGATAAATGCCAGGTGCCCACCAAAACCGCTCTATCACTCCCCCTCCTCAGTGGTACAGGGGAGAGGAAATATGATGAAAAGCGCGAGAGTCGAGACAAGGACAGGGAGAGATCACTCACCAATTACTGTCACAGACAAAACAGACTGAACTTGGGGAGAAAAGAAAGTTTACTTCATCACCAATCGTATCAGAGTAGGGTAATGAGAAATAAAGCCAGACCTTAAAACATCTTCCCCCCACCCCTCCCTTCTTCCCAGGCTCAACTGCAGTCCCGTTTCTCTCCCTCCTCCCCCCCGAGCGGCACAGGGGGACAGGGAATGGGGGTTATCGTCAGTTCATCACACGTTGTCTCTGCCGCTACTTCCTCCTCAGGGGGAGGACTCCTCACATTCTTCCCCTGTTCCAGCACGAGGTCCCTCTCACAGGAGACAGTACTCCACAAACTTCTCCAATGTGAGTCCTTCCCATGGGCTGCAGCTCTTCACAAACTGCCCCAGTGTGGGTCCTTCCCGCAGGGTGCAGTCCTTCAGGAACAGGCTGCTCCAGCCTGGGTCCCCCACGGGATCACAAGCCCTGCCACCAAATCTGCTCCAGAGTGGGTTCTTCTCTCCGCAGGTCTGCAGGTCCTGGCAGGAGCCTGCTCCAGCACAGGATCCCCACAGGGTCACAACTTCCTTCAGGCACTCACTTGCTCCAGCATGGGGTCCCTTCCACGGGCTACAGGTGGAGATCTGCTCCACCACGGACCTCCATGGACTGCAGGGGAACAACCTGCCTCACCACGGTCTTCATCACGGGCTGCAAGGGAAGAATCTCTGCTCTGGTGTCTTGAGCAGCTCCTCCCTCCTTCCTTCTTCACTGACTTTGGTGTCTGCAGAGTTGTTTCTCTCACATCCTCTCACTCCTCTCTCCCGACTGCCCTTTCACCACAGTGTTTTTTTCCCTTCTTAAGTATGTTATCACAGAGGCGCTACCACTCTCGCTGATTGGCTTGGCCTTGGCCAGCAGCGGGTCCGTCTTAGAGGTGGCTGGCAGTGGCTTTATCAGACATGGAGGAAGCTTCTCGCAGCTTCTCTCAGAAGCCACCCCTATAGGCCCCTGCTACCAAAACCTTGCCACGCAAACCCATAACAATAGGCAAAGAGTCAAAGAACATTTTAGAATATGTTAGGACACCAGTAATGGCATAAAACATACCATTTCAGTAACTGCAATATTAAAAAATCCTAACAGACAGATACTGTTTCTTCACAGGAAAATAAAAATTGCTGTCCCATACAAGATAACAGTAGGCAGTTTACTTTTTTTCTAAGCACACTTATAAATTGCATGGTATATATGCTTTATAGAGACTCTTTTCCTACAGTCTATTCCAACCTCTTTGGGTTACAATTCATCACTATATGCTTGTTCTCTTCCTGACTCCAAACTTTACCTATCCAAGCTTAGGAGCAGGTTCTGTCTCACACAAGTTACAGAGAATCTTGAAATACCTGCTGTTTTACTCACAGCCCTAACTGCAAAAGACAAGTAATGTCAGATTCCATATTCAGATACACAATACAGGAAAACTACTTGAAATATTTGTCTTAAATGTTCTTTGAAGTCTCAAAAGTAAAGTAAAAAGAATAACTTAGATCATGGTTATACTGTTAAGATGTAAGATATTGCAGCTTCTGGGGGAGAATGTATGCGCTTTTGCTTTTAATTAATGTTTTGAATTTTCAGTACTGAATGGTGCATCATTTGAGGAAAAGGATTGCTCATGCTCCTAGTTCCCATAAAGACACAAATGAAGCCCAGGCCTAACGAAGGAAATTACGACCTTGCTACTGATTTACATAAGAGCTGGATTTCACTCTGGTGTGTGTGGCTGAGCGCTGTTAGTCTGCACTGTTTATTATTATACCCGCAATTTCACTTTTTGCATTTTCTGTTTTTTGATGGATTTATTGCAGGATAGTATACAATAGAAAAGTGAAATATCCAGCAAGATGCATAAGAAAATACAATACAGGAAAAAAACCACTTTTATTCCTCTGTAGAAAGAACTTCCTTCTTACTAGCGCATTTCTTCTAAGTGGCAAACAGGAAAGACTGGCAGATTCAAATTAGAGGTTAAGTAAAGGGTAGCTAGGAAGAACAAGAACCAACTACCTTTGTTTAAAAATAGAACTAGAACAAAGCTAGCAACCGGAGGGAATTGACATGAAGCAGGTTATAAGGAAAATGGGAAGGTTCTTGTATTAGTGTTAAAACACAGAAGGGATGAAAACAGTGCCTGCTTTACAAGGTTCCAGTTCTGCCTTCAGCCAAGCAGAAAAGCCACTGGTATCAAACCAATTAGATTGAAATGAAACTTGAAGGCAAACAGAGATCATCCATTCCATGATACCCTTTTTGCTTGTGCATCTTACAGTGATGCAAATGCACAAAACTTTATGGGATGTATTCTTTCCCTAAAAGATGGTCAAATAAAAGGTTAATGTGCACTAGAATTATAGAATTAAAGCAAAACTAAACAACCTCTTCATTACTATTACTTCAAGGCTTTGATTGTTATTCAGATTAGACTCTGGTTCAACTTTTTATTTGCAAATGGGTTTTGATTGAATGCTGACGTGAGAGTAGGAGAATGTATTTTACATATTAGTGAGGGGTAAAAATTGAGTGGATACTGAAACAGGAGAAATGGGAATTTCACAGAGCACCACATGCTGTTACAAGATGCTAAGGTGTGTTGGACTTGTTCACTTTATGGCTTGTACATACTCACCAGTCCTGCTTTTAGTAAGACTGCTCAGATTCCGCAATGAACACTAGTGTTGATTATAAATAATCATATTCATTGTGACTCAGCTTAGCAAATTATCTTTTGAAATTGGTAGTTTCTAGATACAGTCAAACAACAGAATTCTTTCCTGTGAAAAATTGCTTTTTTGATGAAAATCCTGAAGGTTTTGTTATCTGACAAAAATTGGAAGTTTGAGGAGAGCAGACACTGTAGGCATGTGTTTAATGAAAACACAGTTTTCTGTCCAAAAAAGTTCACAGAAAATATTTGGCAGACCCTAATAATTTCTTTCTTGCCTTGTACTTAGCTGTTCCTTCCTTTGACACATTACTGAGAAAGTTGTAAAAAGATACCATCTGGAGTATTCAGGCTCCCTTAATCCATCTTGGTCTAGTTCAGAACAAGGTGCAGTACACAGCTTTCAGTAGTTCACAGCTTGTGGAAATATATAGCAGATGGCAATAAATGATTTTTTTCTGTTAAAATATGGGGCCTCCTTTAACACTGATGATTTCTGAGGTCAAGGGAGACATAATAGCTCTGCAATGGTTTCCAGTGCTCTGAAATGCTAAAAGGTGACATGCAGTTCCTCGTTTGGTAAATGTGGGCTTGGTAAATGTCTCCTGAAGCATTCTGCAAAATTATTTGTTATGGATGGTCAGGTCAGCAGGTAAAGGGATTTGAGCTGGCAGCCATCAGTCCACTAATGACACAAAGCAGCTCATTTTCCCTGTGCGTGGCTTCAATTGGTATGTGGATAAATATCAGATGGTTGAAAAATTCATTAGAAAAAGCAGTCTGATCTGTGTGGTTGATTCCTGCTATTAAAAGCTTTGTTTTTCATCAGTTTTCAGGTATTTGTTCTTGATCTGTTCAGAGTCCAGAGACTGCTGTTTCTCTTTTATACTTACCTTTTGCTTTTAATCTGGAATTTATAATTTTATTTATCCTGACCTTTGGCATGGAGGACCATACTGCATTAGGTCTGGGGCAGTCCTCGAAAATCACTAAAAAATGCAGAGTTCTGTTCCCTAACTGCTAAATTATTACTTTTTTCTTCTCTGCTGACTTTCGTTTTGTTTGCCATTTTCCTTTATGTGTAGAGCAGGGCATTATAATTGACCAATATAAAAAAGAAATAAGCACATTAAGCTTAATGCTACTGCCATTTTTCGTATAAATCCTTTGTTATTTTAGCAGGTAGCAAGTATGAGCTCAAAGTCAACCATACCAGCAATAAACAAGAAGATCTGTTGACAGCATACCACAGTAACACAGTAGCAAGGGTTAGCAACAAGCTCGAAGCTTGGTCAATTGCTACTTATCTTATTTATGCCAATCTCAATGAAATTAATTTTAAAAGAATCCAGAATATGCATCTCAATGACCTTCTGCAGCCATAGATCCCATAGATTTCCTGGTGACTGCAGAAAAAAATAACTCCTTCCACTCTCAATTTAATCTAAATATAGAAGCAACATACTTATTTCAGAGCTGATGTCAGGAAGACCTTGACTGGAAAGACTCCAGATGCAGTTATCTGCTTTATCTCTTTTCTCCTAATAAAAAAGAAGTCAAATATGTTATCCATCAAATGAACCAAATTCCACTCTTTCATGCTAGAACACTACTTGCAGTGATATTGAAGAGAAGTATACGATCATATCTAACAAGAAGATAAGGAATGTTTTATCCTTGCACACAACTGACCTGTTCTGCCAGAGGAACCAAGATAGAAGCTGAAGGCAGAGATGAGCACATTGAAATGGAAGAATACCCTTCATACCCATCTTCACTATAAAAAAAGACTATCGAGGTGATTGAGGCTGGTTTCTGACAAGGGGTGCTACATCTACATCTGGTTTTCTCTTAAGAAAGGGACTCACTTTTTCTCCATAATGATATTAAATTATGGAAGATTATCCAAACTTTCCCTGTAGTTCTTTCTTTATATGCCATTAGTCAATGCAATTAAACATGTGGCACACTAAAAGTCAGTAATGTCCCTTGTATAACAATGGAGTCTAAATGGCAGTAACTCTCTCTATAAAATGAAGTAGAAATCCAATAACATACTGAGGAGATAATGTCCAGTTTAAGTCCCCCAGCAGTCATTTTTTTCCTTCTATAGTGGGGTCCTAACACTAAATCAATTCCTAATATATGAAATGCACGATCAGTTTAGTTTCCTTTAGTGCTGGTTTAATTGCTGCCATTCTTGGGGAAAAAAAATAACAAAAACACAAGCAACCATCAAAAATCAGTGTTAAAGAAAGAACAGACAGAATGAGAACTCACATCTGAAACACAGATGCTGTTTAAACCCCAAACCTGACTTGAATTGTACACCTAAAATCAAAGGCTAGAACTTTTCTGCACTCCTTCTTCATGTATAGAGAAGAATGAATATAGACTAATCTAAACTCTAATTTCATAATTTGGTTATACTGCATAAATAAGGTACAGCAGCTGTTTGAAAGGCAATTTGAATAAAAGGTCTCTGTATTGAATCCTAAAGTATTTATATTCAGTTTTTTTTACATTGTGTTCTGTTTTCAGAATCATTGGTGAACTTTGTACTTGTTAAAGTTTAAAGAAAATGTAATATTTCTTGAATACTGGCTACCCTTAAACTCTCTCCTTGAGTCTAAAAGTTTATAGCTAAATACAAAACCTTTGACATAGCTATCTTTACTGAACCAAAACAAACTGCAGTGAATTCTTGTTTAAACTCCATCAGCCAGGATGATTATACTATATTTGTAATGAAGCAAGGCCACTTAATAACGCTGCAAGGACACGTTTCATAGTGTGTAATAGTTTTTACTGTATATATGATTTCACATGTCATTAGCCAGACTTTTCAAATGTGTTCCAAGTAGCTTATAGGAAAAACATTAACATGCTGAAACAAAATTATTAGCAAAATCGATATCACTGAATGGGAATTTTTTTTTTTCTGCTTGTTATTGGTAACTACTCTAGCAAGACCAGAACAACATAATCCTAATATACCATTCCAGATGTCTGTAGTGCTGAACCGAAAATCCCAGCCCGCTCCAGAGGTACTGGTTATACTATACTGGGATTTAACGGAAGTTTTACTCAAGTTCTGGGCATAACAACTTTCTTTTTCAGGTAAGAAATTTTGCATAAAAAGAAATTATTCTATTAGCAAGACCTGAGCCTCAGGACCATCCCCTTTGAGTAACGAACCTAATTAATTAAGCTTGTGCAGGTTCCTTTTAACCTAGCTTCTTTCCACCCCCTGATATCCCTGACTTCATAGTGAATTCAAATAGACCAGAGTTACAACTATAATATCTTGTGAACAGCTCACTTTTTGGAGCCACCTTCTTCCTGCATTCTAAATTTTACATCTTTAATTGCTCAACAGCATCACTTCAACAACAGATTAACAGTGTTCAGTTCTTCTTCTGACTTTCCTTCTTCTCTAGTTCGCCAGGAAAGACCCTTGGCTGGGAGTAGTCTGAGTATGCAAAGTGTGCAGGCGACAACACTGCTCATATCTCAAAAGGGTGTGAGGGTCTTCTCCATCAGGATATGAGGTAATACGAGGACTGGTGTCCCTCAGAAAAAGGAAAGAGACCGTGTTCTGAAATAAGAACCTATAGCTGACTGATGTGGGAGATGCAACTTCTCATTCTCACGAAAGAGAAAATATAGGAAGGAAATAAAACCAGATGGACTTTTGGTCAGTATTATATGCCCTAAGAGAACACTTCTAGTTAGTATTTTCACCTGTCTGAGGAATGCAAAAAGGAATTCTGAGAGGCCATGAAGGTGGGAACTGGTAGAGAGAAAGTAGGTAGGTAAGTAACTCTTTTGGTGACTAGCAATTAGGTTAACATGATTTGGGAGATCTGCAACAAGGAGGGAAAGTGAAATTGTGTTTCTGCCTTTCGGGAACTACTGTAATAACACGAAGACCAGTGAAAAAAAAGTAAGGAGTCTGGCTGCAAAGGCCCATAGCTATTTATATGATTATGTGTATTCCTTATTAGAAATGCTGACTTCAGACTCTTCTGATAATTATTGTTGATCAATCATTCAAATTTATGATTGTTTATATGATATGATGCAGAGCTAATATATTTTGCCCTTGGGCGACTGAAATGCTATTATTTAGCCATTGTTTAAGGTCATTCACTGCTTACAGGTTTAGAAATGTTAAGTGACTTAAATAATCTGCATCAAAAGAAGTGTGGCCAGCAGGACAATGGAAGTGATTCTGCCCCTCTGCTCTTCTCTGGTGAGACCCCACTGGGAGTACTGCAGTCAGCTCTGGAGCCCTCAGCACAGGAAAGAAATGGAGCTGTTTGAGTAGGGCCAGAGGAGGCCACAAAAATGATCTGAGGGGTGGAACACCTCTCCTGTGAGGAACAGCTGAGAGAGTTGGTGCTGTTCAGCCTGGAGAAGAGAAGGCTGTGGGGAGACCTTATAGAAGCCTTCTGGTACCTGAAGGGGCCTACAGGAGAGAGACTTTTTATAAGATGTAGTGATAAGACAAGGGGTAATGACTTTAAACTGAAAGAGGGTAGATTTAGATTAGACAGAAGAAAGAAATTCTTTATCATGAGGGTGCTGAGGCAGTGGCCCAGGTTGCCCAGGCACGCTGTGGATGCCCTCTCCCTGGCAGTCTTCAAGGCCAGGCTGGATGGGACTTTGAGCAACCTGGTCTGGTGGAAGGTGTCCCTGCCCAAGGCAGGGGGATTGAAACTAGATGATCTGTAAGGTTCCTTCCAGCCCAAACTATTCTATGATTCTATGATTCTATAATCTAGCCATTTCTTTGATTTCAGGAGATCTCAAATATAAGTGTTATTTCCTATTTCTCCATTTGGATATCAGTATTTTACTTATGTAGTGCAGGAAAGACCAAAAAAAAAAAAACAAAGAGTTGGAGAAACTTTGATTGAAAGGGATGCTTGCGTGGTTACATCCTGGTCTTGCAAACAAATATGTTCTTGCTTTTCCTCATTCATATGAGAAATCCTATTTTTATGCTTACAGACAGGAAATAAGAATAAGAGTATGTGGTGTTGTTTGCAAATTAAGTATTAGAAGGTGTTGCAAAGAGTTATCTTGATGAGATGAAAAGTGAGTAGAAAAATATTTAGAAATAAAAGAAAAAAGAGGGAGGAGCTTTTCATCTTTTCATGTACTTCATCTGGAGCAGTTGATTCAAAAATTGAAAAGTTTAGTAAAAAGGAAACAAGATGATTTGCAGTTTTCCACAAGAATAATGCCATGAACCTCACTTGAGATAAAAACACTATCTCACCAAGCAAAAATTTGGCCAGCTTTACTCCAAGACATAGTGTGAGACTTTGTTCTTTATCAGCATGGTTACAAAAAGCAAAAGACATATTACTTTGAGATTGGACATTTTGAAAAAAATAGAATCCTAATGCGGTCATATAAGATTCACTTAGTTGCAGACATGTATTACTCTTTTAGTCTTTTTGGGTGAATATGGAAACACACTGCAAAATGGTTTCTGTCTTTAGCAGTGGACCATCTCATTCAGACCAGGCATCTACTCTGCTCTAATCACTCTCTCCTCTGTTAATACGGAGAGAAGTAAATCTTGGTAACGTGTAATCCATTCTGTTCTGAAATATCTAGACTAGCTGCGGTGAATTGCTCCCTGAGTTTTCTATTTCTTTCTAGTAACTACAGAGAAACTCCAGAAATTAACACTGAATGGCCATGCTGCACACATGATGACTTACTCTTTGGATCTTGAATGGTCAGATAATAATCAGAGCTCATTCTTCCATAACTGGAAAGACACAGGTCTTTTGCTAGGCCTGTCTGTGAGCTCAAGACTTGTAACACCAGACCATTTGACCTGATGCTCGCAAAATGTTCAATTTTTCTTGCCAGTACTAGAAATAGGATGAGCTGTGTGATACTTGCTAAGTGTTTCACTTTGCTTTTTTAACTGTAGTATTAATAGTAGGAATTTTTCACAGGTTTTATCCTTTTGCATGCTATTTGCATCTCTTTGGCATGATTAAAAGAATGAGTAAAATCTCTTTGGACTGTAACTGCCCATACAAGTGTCCACTGTTTGACTCAGTTTCCAAATTATTTATGGTATTAGAAATATCCTAGGATATTCTGCTTTTCCTCTAGCTGCTACTGCAGAAAACCACAATCTCTTACATATCTTGTTTTACTTGTCATCTCTGTGTCAATATATCAGTTATCCTAAGATGCCTCAAATAGTTTTACTTTTAGTTTTCAGTTTCATACAGTGAATCAAGCCAGTTTGAAAGTCTTATATACATGTAGGCATAAATGTAGGCTCCCTACTCTTGATTAGATCTTCATTGCATGGCTTGAATCTGCATTATGAGCATGAACACACAGCAAATGATTTATTCCTGCGGAACTGCAGGTTGCTTTGCACTGTCCGAGACATCCTCATGGGACTGGCAAATATAACGCAAGATCTACAGGAAAATGGCATTACTCCAGCTTGGAAAATAATGGCTTCTTAAACTGCACAGGAAGCCTCTGTACAGGCAGCTGAATCAAACCTCTACCTGACAAGCAAATCCCTCAATTCCACCCCAATTTTTTTGGTTTGCAGTATTTCAAGAAGACTCCAAGAGATGACACTTTAGGGAAAGAAAAGCCACCTATTGGGTTTTATGGGTCCTGTCCAGTATGCTCCAGGAGGCTGTAACTTAGCATTACGTGGATGTTTAATGTTAAGGAAATATTCCATCAAGGATCTTTCGAAAGATATACAGCCAGTCTTTGGTGAAATTCAGTCACCTAGACACAGGCATATAGTTCCACCTAAGCCATCTACAAGCTCCCAAACATCCACCCTTGTGCTGTGGCAGCTGGATACCAGGTGGGAGCTCTTAGGGCATCTCCAGTGGCACAACATGCCTACACTCAGGAAAATACATCACCTTCTCTAAGTCTTCAGGTAAATAAAATTAACATTAAAAGCATTTAGAGACAGGAACGTTTTTATTTCATTATGTTTATCACTTACTATTTAAACATGGCTTAACAAGACAAACAAAGCAGAGTGTCTGTATCCCATTATCTTTTTATATTCTGGAAAAAAATAGACAATGCACAAAAAGTGTCTAAAATTGAGCAGCTTGTGGTTATGTTGCTATAGTTACAGGATGATCAGAGGCTTTGCTAAGCCAGAAAAAGAAATGAGCAGTTTCAAATACTTTTTGCACCTAGTCACTGTAGATAGTGTTACATTTCCAAGTACGCAGTTTTGGTCTGCTTCACATTGGTGAAATGCAAAGAAGCCATTTGTCTCCTGAAATTTCTTATGAATAAAGAAAAACCTTTGCACTTTATGTCTGAGAATTTCCATGTATATTTCAAACAAGAAAAACAGCTCCTGTTAGTAGACAAGGTGAGAGAAAGGTTTGTTTTTTTTGTTCTCAGAATAATTCCTTTTTCCATTTTTCATTACAAAATGAAGAACTTAAAATTCTTGTGACTGTAGACCAAAAACTTCTGCTTTCTAACTGAAACTTGTTATCTGTAAATATGAATGCGTAGATCTACAATATCTTTCAGTTAAATACTTGTAGAGAAGAATAAATACAGACATGTGAAAAGGTCAGTTTGAAAAACAAACCAAAATATTTGTTACTAGAAAATTAAAATGCCACCAAACATTCTACCTTTTCAAAAATAATTTCAATATAGATTATGGGTAAAAGTACTTACCCAGAGATGTCAGTGCTGGAGACTACAACAGAACTTGGAAAGTCATGATAGGAATTGGTACAGCGAAACAAAGACAAGGAGTTGCATTTACACCAGCTGACAGTCTGTGCCTGAACTTTTATCCCCTTGCTTATAAAAATTCTTAAGTTTGCTTTTGCAGAATGTTTTCCTGAATGAATGAAAAGTTTTTGTACTCAAATGTGGAAACTACAGAAGACTAAACATTAACAAATGATACTGCTAATACTCTCAGCTCCTCTTCAGCAAATTCTCATGCAGGCAAAGAAGCATCTGCTGCTCCCAAACTTGTCCATCTTTCTGTGTATATTGAAGTGTGTGGTGCAAATCTTCTAATACTTCACTTTAGTTTATTCTGTGGTAAGTATATCCTACTGCCATCTAAAAAGACTCCACTGTAAATTAAAATACTTACGTTTTTATAAAAATGTCACTATAGGGAATGGCAACCTCTGATTGAAATCAGTAAGATGGCAAAGGGATTTAATTCAGGCTTAGAAGAGCTTTATTATAAAGCATGAAAGCAGGACAAGAGCTGAAATAAGGCAAGGAGATTAGCTACAGCTGATCTATCAGGACCTGTCCATTTAAAGCACCCCACAAGGGATATGAAAGATGATTACTCTGCAGTCCACTAGCGCTGTCCACATCACTCTTGTGCATGGGGCTTGTAGGCTGCTGCAAGCTGATGGGCCTGCTCTGAGCAGTGAATTGGACCCAATGGCCTCCAGAGATGCCTTCCAGCCAAATTATGCTATGATGTATGCTGCCTCTCAGATATCCTGACTCCAGTGGGTCAGCATAAATAAAAACTCTTTTTAACCTCCTTTGAACTCTGAAGTTTTACTGACCTTTGCTATGGAAAAAGAAGAGATCATGAAGAATCATTCCCCGGAAGTGATTCAGTTACTCTCATGAGGGCACCTGATTCCATCTGAGATGCGTCAGAGAAACCCGTGTGGTCTCCTGATGCTGCTCCAGAAGGCCACTGTTCTCCCATGGGGCTGAGGCCATATTTGCAACCATATATATGAATGTCTTAGATGCTCTAGGGTGTCATTGTGGCATTTGATACAATTGTTTACATAAGTATGGGTCCCTTCCTCTCCTAGATTATGTGTCCCACAAAATACAGTATAGATATGAAAAAACAGGACAAGACATGTTTGGTTTTAGCCTACAGTATATCCCAAACTGCCAAAGACAGTGACCAATAGATAGAGAGAAATTGAGAAGACTGAAGAGCTTTCAGAGCATGCACAATGGTTTGCAGGTCAGATAATCAGTTATGCCATAGTGTTCTTAGAGTTTCTAAAGACCTTTGAATGGAAACCTGTTGTTATTGATTATGCATGCATTGCAGATTTACTATTAGGCCAGTAATTTTTCTAGCATAGAAAAATATCACCAAAGTAATTCATGTTTCAAAGAAGATACAAGAAACCCTGCAAGAGTCATCGGTGGGATAACGTGCCTTTGGGGTGAGGGGAGAGAAATACCTGTCGTCTTATGGGTAGAGGTTATTTGTTCCATGTGACTCCAATGTTTCAAGATATTTGTACTGAGCTCCTAGCACAAAGTGAGTTAACTGTGATATTTGCAAAAATGTGATTTTGTCATACAAATGTTTTTCTGCTTGAAAACTCATTTAATTTCTTTTGTTTATGTTTGCTTTTTTATTAATCTGGGAAAAAACTAGAGGAATTGAAACAGAACTCTGTAGGGTTACACTCTGCCAATACTAAATCAGTTTGTACAGAACTGGGTTATAGTTACTGTAGTTCTTCTCAAGCTAACTTCTCAATTTAATCAAAGATTATATGAAAACACCATAATAATAATTTTGAAATAAAAGATATGTTTGTGTCATCCAAAGTAATGCCCAAATTGTTCTGTTGGGCTATAATTTCTTAGCAACAGTTCTCCCACTCTGAAAACCTGTTATTTATAAGAGAATTAAACAGCATCATCAGATGACTTAGCTGACTCTGAAATTGTAGTATGAGGAAAATAGTGGGAGTGAAGTGCCAGGCTATCAATTGAAACATTACTCTAACAAAGTCCGAGGTGATCAGAGAACAAAAAAAGTCCATACTCCCACTCCAAACCACCTATTAGGGAACAACCGCTCATCTATCATCACGAGCAAATTAGGCTAGAAATCTCCACTGGAGATTATTTGAAATTGGAATTTTTTATTTGTTTGTTTGTTTCGGCTGGTGCAAGTTACTAGATTGACAGAGTTATTACTTCTTTCCTCATTTCTTCTCCTTCTTCTTCTTTTGTGCACTCCATAATACCGGAGTAATAAGGAACAGAATTACAAAAGTGTTTAGGCTCCTAACTCCAGTTACGTTATTAGATGCCTAAGACAACTAATGCCCTGTAAATTCCATCCCTAAAAGTTCAAGTTTTCTGATAGTTCTTCATAATGTTAGTTATTGTGCAGAAGAACAGCCCAAGGCCAAAAACGAGACTCATAAAAAATGAGAAATGAGCATCATAACTGATGCTCTACTACACTTAATTACAAGCAGGTAACAATACTGGAGACACACAGTATTTGCTTTATGGGTGTATTTTGAGTTTCTTTCAGATAAATTCTAGTAACACAAGAAGGCAACTCTGATTCAATAATCTAACCACTGTTTCCCTGGGCCATTCAAGACACTTCAAGGTAACTGACCTTCAGCTGCCTCTCTAAGAAGGCATGAGTCTTTTACAGGTCTTGTGTCATATATGCCAGCTTGGGGCACATGGCTCAGGTAATCTAGGGATGTCTTAGCTTAGGAAATTAAATTCAACCCCAAGTGTCTGAGTGTAATGCTGCATTTATTAAAAAGCTGGTTTTAGGAATACCAAAATAGTTGTGTTGGGCAACAAAACAGTTGTGTTAGGAAAAAAACCATGGCTGGTGGCTGTTGCTGCTAGTAAAGAAGGAATCAGGGCTTTTAGGATGATGTCTGCCAGAAACTGAAGTCGTTTCCCTCAGTCTTTCCAACACCTTTGTAGCAGCAGGTGGCACACCCTGACTGACTGCCTTGCCTCTCATCCAGGCTCTTCCCCTCGTCCTCTCCTAATTTTGCCGGAAGTTACTCAGCCCTGCCTCCTCCCCCCCTCCCACCTTCCTGTGGTAAAACAAACCTACAAAATAAAACAAAACTCCACAAAACCCAAATCTCTATTTCTGCAAAATCATGAGCTGGCTGTACTCTGTTATGCAGTATAATGACAAAATGACTCCTTTGGATTCTCTAACAAAATGTACCCTCACCAGTGTAAAAGTGACAGCCTAAGATACATTTATGGCAACTAATACTATAAAATCTGGACACTTCACATGTTTTATGATATCCCACAGAGGTAAAGAAGGAAGAATTATTTGACAACTGGAAGTAGGAAGCACAGAAAGGTAAAATGACTTACATAGGATAACATAAACACCTGCGACAGAGAAAGAAGTGAAACGTGGGTCTCTTGATTTCCAGGCTTGTATTCTAGCCACTAGATGATCCTTCCTGCTCCAAACCTCAAATCTTGGTGTTCTCATAGATTCTGCATATTTTTAAAGCAGGATTTTCAGAAATGCACTGTATAGATGTTGGCTGAAGCCTCTCTCCACTGAACTGAAAAAAAAATTTTTCTCAAAGAAGCCACCACTACAGGAATTAAACCAAGATCTTCACAATTCATCCTGATCTAAGAAAAAGCTCAAATTCACATTTTTTGAACTCTGCAGACAAGAAACGCAGGACTCTAACAAAGTCAACTGAAATATTTATGTTATTCAGTACATCTTAAAATATGTCAACATTTTCAAGCGGTACAGCTGCAGGTGTCAATTAGTAGCAGACTATTTCTTATACAGGTATCTTCTCAAAAGAAAGCACCAGAAGACTGAACTGCATTTGTATAAACATATAGTATCAACTAACCTTTGCCTGCTAAGCCAGCAATGCAAGAGTGTCCATCTCCCAGCCCTGTAGAGCTATCTAGGGTACACTGGGTCATCCCAAACTTCAGTAGGTACCTATGTCTGGGCTTCTCAGTGAAGAGCAGCATTTCCCTGGAGCCATTACAGCAGCAGACTCTAAGTAACATCTTTGAGTAAGAATCCCATACGGGGATTATTTGTGCGATAATATTTCTGATTTGAGAGAAGGCTGGCGTTACGACTTCTTTCTTCTGCTGTATCCAGAAATTCAGATATTTAAAATCTTTTTAGAAAAAGAGGGAAATAGTATGCTTTTAATTAAGGTTTGCAAGATGTAGGTTAAAAAATATCAACAAATATCTTCACAGCGTCACTGAGGTTGGAAAGGGCCTCTGGAGACTGCAGAATCTAACTTCCCCTGTTTGAGCATGGTGAGCTAGAGCAGGTTGTTTAGGGCCATGTCCAGTCAGGTTTTGAAATCTCCAAGGACAGAAACTCCACAACCTCTCTGGGCAATCTGTTCCAGTGTTTATTCAGTTAAAAAAAAAATTTTTTCTTATATTTAAGTGGAGTTTCATGTATTCCAGTCTGTGCCCTTTACTTCAAGGCCTGTCGCTGGGCACCACTGAGAAGAGTCTGGCTCCATCCTCTTTACTCCCTTCCTGTCCCAAGCCCCATTAGGCATCTCCACACAACGCGTACTAATGCATGGGATTGTTCCTTCCCATGTGCTGGACTTTGCATTTCCCTTTGCTGAACTTCATGAATTTCCTGTGGGACCATTTTTACAGCCTATCAAGATCCTTTTGAAAGGTAATATAATCATCTGATCTGTCAACCACTCCTCCCAGTTTTGTATCAACTTCACGCTGCCTGAAGATGCTCTCTGCCCCGTTATCCAGGTCATAAATGAGTATGTTAAATAGTGCTGGCCTCAATATTGACTTTAGGAGCACACCACTTGTAACTGGCCCCCACGTAATTTAATTTTTCATACTCCTTTTCTAAGTCTACCCATCTAAACTGTAGATGTTTTATCAAGCAAATGGTCCAAGTTTCCTCTAAAGCCATGGGAGAAGGAGCGTCAGAGAAAGATTTGTGCCATCCTAAATGAGAGATACGTGCCCCATCCAGCTATATCTTTCCTTTGACTATAGCTGAAGCCTTGATTACTGTGGTTAGACAGTTGGTTTTCGGAAATTACAGGTAGGTTAGAAGAATCTCACACTTCTTTGAAGAATTAAATTGAGCTATCACTAAAAGAATAGATTGAGCAAGAGTCCACATCAAAATACCTTAAGGGGATAAGCGCTCATCAACATTTTACTCTGATTTGAAGTGTGCCGTAATCAGAGTCCACTCTGATCAGATTTCCACAGGAAACTTGAAAAGGCTTCCTAACAAGACTTCTTTTGAAAAGAACACATTCGTCTGACAATCTGAAAAAAAAAAACCCAACAAAACCAAGTTGTTGTTGAAAAGTCACCATCTCCTAGGAAAATGCATCCCAATGTATTCTGCTAGTCAAGCCAGCACACTCTGCAGGAAATATGTAACTTCTCTGGGTATTTCATTCTTGGTTGTGCACTGGCTATATCGTAAGTCAAGAATAAGCATTTCAAGTGTGACTTTGTCCCTATGAGCTATAATTTGATATGTGCTAATAAGACTTGTGACCAGCAGCTCAAGCAAAGAACTGTCCTTTTTGTTCTAAAACACACTGTTTGACAGATTACAACAGAAGGGAAATGTATAGCAAAACTAATGTGTTCCTTGCACTATGCACAGTTACATCACTAAATAAATAAGCCAAAAATAAAACAAGCTGAAAAACAAAGTCCAACCAAAATGGAATTTGAGAGCATCCCAAAGAAATATGCTATAGAAAGTTGGCTATATTTAAGATAAACAGCAGATGGCATTCTCAGGTGGTGGGAAAGATAAAAATGTGATTTTAGAAATGTGAGGAGTTTTGTAACTGCAGAAAAAGTGTAACTGTTGGAATTCAGCAACAGATAGTCCAAAAGCCTGTTTGCAGCTTTGGGGAGCACAGCTGCTTTACATCTCCTCATACTGTCTCAGTGGAAATCTAAAAACATCTCTGCATCTTTAAACTAAATGCAAGCCTCTGGTGGTCCGAATAGCCACAAATATCCCCAGCCATGCACAGTTAAAGCACTGGTAAAGGCAATTTTGTTTCCATGCAAAAAGTCGAATTGTGTTGGGTTACCTTCACTTGGAATTATCTTAGTATAAAACCACAGAAGAACAAATTTAAGGTGCCCTTTAAAAGACCTACGTTATTCCTGTCTCTGTGAGTGCTTATTTTTCTCGACGGGAAGATCTTGGAGGTTTAAAGGTGTGGTATAAAGAGAACAAAGCCATACGAGTTTCACAGCTGGAACTCCATTTTGTTTCCAGCTTTAACTCTCTTCTGCTACCAAACTGCGTTCAGTAAGTCTATGATAACCTCATACAGGGTTTAGGAATATCAGTTTCATTTTTGGAATGGTATGTATCCTGATGCTTTCTATCTTCTGCTACGTATTGCTTCATCATGGTCAGATGAAGGAGAAGCAAGGTTGAATCTGAGGGAGTTATCTATGAACAAGATTACCCTGAGGATGAAAATCACCTGAATATGTATCTCTTGGGAAGAGCAAAAATCTGAAAATGCATCTAATTTTTAATACATAAATAAATCTGTTTTCTACTATCGCTTTGCTTTGAAAAATGTCAGAACAAAAGGATAAGGTAATAGATACTTATGATTAGTCAAGAAGAGCAGAGTATAAACCTTAGAGAAAAAGAAAGCAGAAAAGAAGAACCGAACAACAAACGATTTTTTTTTCTAATTTCTCGACCAGTTACCAGCTCAGGAAGAATGACAATATCTAAGGAAGGAAGAATATGACTGCTGTACATCCTCATAGTTAGAAAGAAAAAACTTGTGCAGAAAACCAAAAGATTCTTGATAAAAGTTCAAGGAATGATCAAAAAGAAAATGGGCCTGAAATAAAAGCTTTAAGTGCTTTTTTTATGATTTACCCCACCTAATTTTGTATAGGTTTATAGCTAACTAAAGTAACCAGTAGGTTTTTGAAGCCCTTTGTGAAGACTAAGTATGGGGCTGACATTCCCGTCTCAGGTGGTGAGCTAGAATTACTACAGAAACTAATGGGAGAAATGGGCATTTTAGGGCCCAATTCAGCTATTCACATAAAAATTGTTTTTTATGATGAGACAAACAATGCTCTAGAAATATTTTTTTCCTGTTGACTGTAAAAGAAATCCAGATATTTAACTCACTTAAGGGTGCAGACTTCCATGTTCAGGCAGAAGAATCTCAAAGAAGTTTACGTGGTGGGGATAACTGGGCAGCGGTGGTCTAAGAGAGGTCAGTGAGGTCTGTTCCTGTGAGAGATGAGAAGCGGAAGGGCTGTGCCTGTGGAAGAAAAGAACTAGCAATAAAAAAATCTAAGCTTGATGCCTCCTTTAAGCAAGGAAACTGAAGACAAGCTAGGTGTAATGAAGGGGAAGTTCAGACAAGTCTAAGAGGGGGTATTGCCACATGCAGAGAGGTTTGCACAAGAAAATAAACTTTTTCATTACTTTTATTACCATAGTGGTCCATAGTTCAAAGAATAAATTAAAAAAAACCCATTCCTTAGTGTACCAACATGAAATAAGGCAAAAATCTGGAGAGAACATTTAGTGTCCAAGTATTAAAGAAATTTGATATGTCTCAAGAGTCTGAAGAAAAACAAATATGCAAAAGAAAGTCACAAAGCATTCATCTGTCTATGCGTGTTAATGTTTAACAGATGCTGATATTTAAAGGATTGTTATGAGAATTAATTAATGAGTATTGGTAAAAGTAATCTGAGGAAACAGTTTTTCCATACAATCATCATATTAGGGTAACTGCGCTTTTGCCTTTATTAACTTTATAGTAGGTAAATGAAACACTTTCTTGGGCATGAATACAAGAAAATGTCTTCTAAATACATTTACAATAAAGGCTGAGTATAATTTAGTCATAATTGTGAAATTCTATGTTTATGTGATAAGTAAAAGATAAAATAGCTGATTTTTTTTTTTTTTTTTTTTTTTTT
>Ga0065711_1029204_pt1 | contig 37153 bp, 17 predicted proteins | sample Hoacrofraction12_FD_59098 | JGI IMG/M metagenome (GOLD analysis project Ga0065711, IMG submission 59098) | Hoatzin crop microbial communities from Cojedes, Venezuela - Epithelial fraction 12 v2 (version 2) | ecosystem: Host-associated > Birds > Digestive system > Esophagus > Crop | place...
CCCCCCCCCCCCCCACTTTCCACCCTGTTTAAGACTCCTGATGCTAAATATTTGTATCTTTGCTGGGATATCACTTGCTAAACTGTCAGGGGCATATTTCCTTTCAATATATTTAGAATATCATTTTTGGTAGCTGTTGCTAGGTCACCAACAGGAGATCAGAAGAGTGCCATGTGATGCTGTAGGGAACCTGGATGAGTAGATCTGGAACAGTCAAGTTTCCAAGCAAGTGTCTAGATATGGTTATTAAACTGCAGTCCACTTTTTTATGACAATCCAACATATTGCCATCTGTCTTTGTAAACAGATTGGGGGAGGGGGCTGAATTAGCTCTGTGACATTTGAGCGTGATAGGTTCTCTTCACAAATATCCTTCGAGAAGCCTGTGGCTGAGTTTAAATCAACAAAAGAAGAGCCATATGGCTCTCTTGTTAAATCATCAATGGCTTTTAAAAGGAATTGTGACTTGCTGGAATGTAGCTGACTGAAGGTTTTTATGATATGCAATCACTCTAGTAGATTTTAAAGCAAATCACATTCAGATTTATGGCTTTTCTGTCATGCTTCTAATATATTGCTGTTCATGAAGAAAAGATTTAGAGTATGCAAAGAAAAACAGCTTTTGTGAAACAAATTTGTTTCTTTTTTATGAAAAAACGTACACTAATAATCTTCACAAAGAGATTAAACTTTCTAAACTCATTGAATTTAACTATTTTACAGTGACACAAGCTCAATTTTACATATCTTTCTCATTAGCCATAGATATAATCAGCTGTATTTCCCATTTTCTCAAAGCAGCACAATCTTTCCAAGTGAAGAAAACAAACCACTTCTGTGTTCATAACAGGATAGAAACAAATTCCCAGAAAACACAAGTTGCAGTTAATAAAATAGGAAAAGAACTGCATGGAAATTCAGTATCATTATCAGAGTTCTGACGCTTGTCACTTTAGTAAGCCAACCTCTGTGCCATCCTTCCTCCCCTGCTGATCCTCCCTCTTTGCGTCGCCTTCCAGTACCAACTTTGAAAGACGCATTTTGTCCAGTCTATTATGTTTGGCTGAAATGTCCCTCATCGATTTATGAGAACCATTAAATAGGGCCATCAGTTCTCATGCATTCTGAGATTATGCATAAAGTTTCCTTCCTGGAATTTGAAAACTTCACAGGGTTGATCATATCATGTCATACATTGCCCATTCTTACGTTTTATGTGGTATCTAGTTCTCAACTAATTAACCTTCCAGTGATTGTTTTATGATCCCTACCTATGATTATCTGTCATTCTGTAATTCTTTTCTCTATTACCTGTTTGCCACTCTGTTGTCTGCGCATTTAGTTCAGAATTTTGTGACTGAAGGAACAAACTAACTGCAATTGTTTTTATAGTTCTATTATTTTTATCTTTAATGTCCTATATCTGTAGTCATAGGTCTGGTTTTAAATGTCTTCAGTAAAAACAAGATAAGATCTTACTAAGCTTGATATTGTGTCTTCTACAATTTTTTTTTAAGTAGATTAGTAATCTTCAACACGTTACATATTTTGCTTAAAAGTTCTGGGCCAAATTCTAGTAGTGTGACACTGGCAACACACAATGCTATCAAGATCTTGGTCATTAAATTCATACATCAGTGTGCTAGCTTTAAATTTTCTTACATTGTCCCTCAAGCCACATATTATCACAAACAGTTGGGTAACCGAGAAATTTCTTGGCAATTGATATTTTTCAGTTGGAACAAAGCACTCCTACCTTATTTAAAGCACTCTGAATAGAAATACGTGTACAGCACTGCTCAATCACCAAATTATTAAGTGAAGGTAACCAGAAACGGTGTTTACTGGAGCCAGTTAGAATGGTTCAGTAGTACTGTTTACATAGAGAAGTGTTTTTTCTTATAACCTAATTTTTCTTTTGCATGGATAGACTTATGCTGGGCTGATGTGCAAAGAATACGCTTGAAATTTTATTTCCAGTAGCTTTAAGCTATATATGTTTTATATTTAAACAGAGCGTTTATCTTCCAAGCTCCTCTAAATTTGAACAAAATTATATCAGTTTATATCACTAATTCTGAATATTTCATATGCAAATATCAAAAAATCCTCTAGGCTCTTTGTTTAAATCAAACGCGATGACACAGTGGCCTCCACTAATAACTGTGTAATCCAGTCATCCAGAAAGGTGGTGTGTTCCCTCTTATGAATCACTGAGTCAGCCGTAGTCAGGGGGCTTTCAATAGCAGTTAGCAATGCAGAGCATCTTTCAGAAGACTTTTTAGCATGGTGCAGGCTCAAGCTGTTAGATGACTAATAGCTGCACCTTCATATGCAAAATACTCTACCATTTTGAAGGGAACCTTAAAAAACCCCACTAGTTACTGCTTTGTAAGGAAACATGAGAAAGTGTTTAAGGATGACTGCTCTACTAAAACTTTTTTCATGCTTTTGATATACGGAGTGCTCCAACAATTCACCTGATTTCCATTCTGTTTCAAACAAACGAGGAGAACTGCTGTTTTTTTCCATAATATCTGAAGAACATACAACTGAGATAATTTCAAAAGAAATCTTTTTATGAGCTTAGAAACTGGAATGGAGACTGATTTCCATGAACAACAGGCATAAGTATCATCTAACCTCCCTCTGAGCCTTTTCTCCTCTGTTCCACACATACATAACACAGTTTTCTTGGACAAACTCATTTTCTATAGCTTGTGCCAACAAAATCCATGAACTGAGAAATTTTATTCTTCTGTTTCAGAATTAAATATCCCCTGTAGGAGGTCTCAAATCACTAAGCCAAATTTTTTTGCAACTCTGCCCACAAAGATCTGAAAGCACATTTTGCTGGTATTGTAAAAAAATCTTTTATTTAATGAAAGGTTTCTATTTCTTTGTTACTCCCTGAAATGTATTCAGCTGATAGCAAAATTGTTGCATGTTCCATGTGGCAAAATGTAATTATTTCAAGGTGAGGAGCTATTCTGGGTTATTCACTGTGGACTAGTTTACAGTTTAGCTATGACTTCTTATGCACTCTGTGGCGATGTGAGTTGAGAAGGACTATGACATACAGTATGGAAAGCCTTACAGGAAGAGAAGCATGGGGAAAAGGACAGCAGAGTCCTCTGTGCTATAGTAGTTGCTGAGGTATGCTCATGGCTGAGGAGATCACCCCTTTGGTATGCTGACTGCAGTTCATCTATGAAAATAAATTTTTTTAGACAGAAAATGTATGTAATTTCAGTTAGAGGAATATCCCCTGAGTCATGGAGAGCAAGGACACTGGTTAGCGGTATAAATGCCATTAGCCTATTTAGACTCTAGTTAAAACGTGGGGATATTTTATTTAATCATCAGAGTAAAATGGTTACAGCTTATGTGAATTCTTTTACATTTGCTTTGTAGGAGACACTACTCTGGATTTTAAATCCCCAGAGAATTCAGATGCATTTTTAACAAAGGACCATGTTATTATAAAATAACACTACATTAATGAAGAGTTTGTCTTACCTGCTTACTGTGAAGCAATTAACTGCTGACATCTTTAAGTTCTGCTGATATTCATAATGGCAGGTTGACAGACAGTACGAAAAAGACTTCTGCAAATTTCTGCTTAGGAAGAAAATTCATAAACACAAAGTTTTCCTGAAGTCTGACCTAGATGCCCTGGAAATCATTGCTGAACCTCCACTGGCCGCAGTACTGTAGGGTTGCATATCACCATCCCCACAGTGTTATTTGGAAAGTCCATTCTAATCAGAGTGCCTTTGTGCTGATAAAAATACAGGCCCACAGGAAGAGAAATATGTGTATGTATATATGTACGCATATGTGTATGTGTTCAGAACACTAGGTTTATACAAGCAAAAGCTTGCTACAGGAATCCAGTATGTACTAGCTGATTGGAAAGGGGTGTTGTGCTTCATAGCACATTAAATTCTTAAGGTTTAGCCAAGTATGGAATCAGTCATTAACCATTTATCCAGGTAGTGGAACAATTTGGGTCAGGCCCAGGAGATATTAACATTTTTTAAATGACTGTTTGAAGAGAAGAAGGGCTAAGGCCTTTGCTTCTCAGGTAGATGAATAATAAACGAGCACAGGGACAATTTTTCATCTAAATGATCCCAGAGATTGGTCTGTATACTACAAAGAAATTTCATATCCTCCTGGCCTGGTCTTCCTTCTGCAAGTACAGCCCAAAGTTGTAAGTTTTGGAGAAAACCAGCTAAGAATCTTTGAAACGCTTGGCAGTTTCATATAAGTTAAAACAAAACTCTGAGCCAACCAAATCAGGTAATTTTCATTTCTGATTACACATTGCAAACTTTGTCTCTCTTTTGGGTATTTAAACTTGTGGTTTATGCTACCAACATCTTGAGGACAACTGAAAACTGCATCATTCCCTTTCACGAGGTTTTTCAGTGCTCCTGGGGATATTTTCAGGCATGCCCTTATTTAGCTGTCATTACAATTTAGGGGATACTAATGTAGGACTCAATGATGAAGTAGCATTTTCCAGTAACCTGCATTAGCTAGTAACACTACCTGGTATGTAAAAGTAAGATTATTGGAAGCACGTAATTCCAAACAGCAGTTAACCTAGCAAGTTTTCAAAAAACCTGAGCTCTATAGCCTTCTTTTGGAAAGTTCCCCATGCCTTCACTATATTTATGTCCTTAATACCTAACATCTAACCCAATTCTTAACACCTAACCTAAGTTTTTCTGAAATTTAAAGTCATTATTTCTTATCAAGTCCACCATAAGGTAGGGAGAACAATTTCTTCCCTGCTTCTCCTTAGGTTAAAGAACCGCAGTCTTTATTAAAGACTTTCTAGTACAGCCTTTTTTCAGTATCTCTGATAATTCTTTCTGCTTTTCATGAAGCATTTTCCAATTGGTCCAATTTTTCTTTATGTGTGGTTGCCTAAATCTGGACACAACACTCTAACCAGGCTTTACTGGCACTAGGTAAAGAACAAGAGTGATTTCATACGTGCTTTTACATGAGAAGTCAAGACAGAAAAAAGCCTCTTACCCTATCTTACAGATGAGGAGTAGAGGCCCACAGAAATCAGTGATATGGCCTGGCAAGGCACAAAGAAAAGTTTAGTGAAAATCAGGAAATTAAGGCAGGCTCTTGAGTTCCAATTAAATGGTTAAATCACAGACCATTCTTTTTCTCAAAGATTAAGCAGTAACTGAAGACTGAAAAATATTATAAAAGTGAATGTTTTAAAAGGAAATTCTTGATACTGAAATTGAATTGACTGGAAGATGAGTCCCATGTCTGTGGTAACTTTTGAGAATCCACAGCTGGTATTTATTATTCAGTAGATTAAAAAAACACTTTCTGAGCTTCTATAGGAAAATGAAATTGTACAAGGGAACACTATATGTCTGCCACACTTTATAGTTCCATTGTTATGGTACGGACCGAAGAAGTCAGGCTTGAACTCTCTGCCTCAAATTTTTTCATTCTGGAAAATATCAAACTATGCAGAGCAAGGATTTGACCTTGAATCTATCATGTCACAGGTCAGCTATAAAGAAAGTCCTCTCAAAAAACATTTAACTGAACTGATATAATTCAGTTTAAGAGAACAGTATATTTCACAAAAATTTGTGTCCCAATCAGCTAAAAGACTGAACAGAAGCTATAACAGTATGTTAAAGGAAAAGGCTGAGATCTGGATGGACAGAATCCAGTGAGTTACAGGGATCGATCTGACAATAAGTATTTGATAAAAGAAAAAATTATCTTTATGTGAAAGTAAGCACTCCTTTATTGTTCATTTGCATTTCCTCTGCTGGTGACTGCATCACTTTACGGAGAAGTTGCAGGAAAACTGCAACACTGGGTATCTGGGTGCAACAGGCGTAACTTTAAGCTTCTTATTTTTTAGGTATGGGAAGTGGCAAAACATGGACTGGCCAATGCTAAAAAGTCATACATCTCTTTTAAAAAATGACTGTGAATATCTGTAAAGAGGGACACTCCACTACCTGCGTTGGGCAGCCTGTGCCAGCGCTTGGCCAACCTCACAGTGAAAAAGTGTTTGCTGATGTTCAGATGAAGCCTTCTCTGTTTGTGCAGTTCCTGCCCATTGTGTCTTGTCCTGTCACTGGGCACCATTGCGAAAGAGTGTCTCCTTTGTGCTCTCCCTTCAGGTATTTGCATACATTGGTGAGGTCCGCATGAGCCTTCTCTTCTCCAGGCTGCACATTTCCATCTCTCTCAGCCTTGCCTCCTAGGAGAGATGCTCCAACCCCATAATCATCTTGGTGGTCCTTCATTGTACTCTCCAGTATGTCCTTGTCTCTCTTGTATTGGAGACCCCAGAACTGGACACAGTACTCATGTAATCATAATGCGGGAATTTCAAACATTTTTCTACAGAAGCTACAGAAGCTTGCATTCAGCAAAGTATATTAAATAAAACAACATAAAAAATTTCTGTATCACCAACATTCTCAGCCAAACAAGTTTTCTCTTCTATATGGGGCAAAACCAGTATTATACAAGTTACTGTTTGTCTATGTCCACTTGAATTAACTGTTTTGATTCAGTCTGATAAGGAAATTGGGAATCTGATTAGATGTAGAGGAGGCAAAACTTCCATAAATGCCTCTATGACAACACTGTATTTAATGTAATGGAAATAAATTAAGACCAAAGGAGATATATTTGGATATCAGTTACAATATAATAATAATTGAACAGAAAAAAACATATATAGCGATAACTGAAGTCTAGGGACAGACAGCTTTCTCCTTCTTGACACAAAAAGAAGAAAAAGAAGGAAAATATCACTAGAACTTAAATACTTCACTTTTTAAAAACTTTTTTTTTAATATGCTTTAAGTGGCATGAAACTTTTGAGAGAAATAACCTGAATTACAGTTGAGGAAAATAAGCTTACTGAAAGTACTACCAGTAGAGAAGACAGATTATGTCTTAAATGCACTGACTAGTGCTATTACCTTAGGAAATCAGATAAGCATGTCTGATCTGTTTAATTAAGATGGAAATATTACAGAGAGATTCAGCACTCAGCTAGTTGATAGCCTAGAGAAAAGATGAAATTTGTCTTCCATTTGCCAAGTGCTCTTAGATACTTGCCTTTGTCCAACAGGGCTACGAGAAACAACTTACTTTGCACTTAAAAAAGGAGTATGTATAGTAACTGGGAGAACGGTAAACAAAAAGAACAAATCCTCCTCACCTACTCCAACTATCTAGCTCACTTCTTGACAGCCTGCAGCCTGTAAGAGGAGGCTGAGGAACTTATAAAAGAACAAGGGAAGCACAGAGTAGTGTTTCTCCTCACATATCCTTCTCTCTTATGGCAGTCACAGGCTTAAGGACCTCTTCAGCAGGCATCCAAATGATGGTGTTTAATGGAGCTTTCCTCTATAAATTTGTCTATTCTATTTCTGAACCCATTTACACTACTGACCTCCACAACACTCTACAGCACGAAGTTCCATATTTTATGCATTAAGTGATAAAGTATTGCCACCGAGTGCTTTAAACTTCATGATTGATTGGGTGACCCTTAGCTCTTGTATTATAAGAAATAGTGAATAATCACTTCTTATTCACCTTTTCCAAACTATTCAAGATTTTATAGACCTCTGTAATATATCTTGTTTCTTCCTATCCAGGTTGAAGACTCACAGCCTGACGTGTCCCCTCATACAAATGCTGTTCTGTGAATCTGCTGATCTGTTTTGGTCTTTTTTTTTTTCCTTTTTTTATCTTTTGGTTGTATACACTGTAGTTTTAGCATAACTTTCTGATTCTGAAATGAGGGTTACCAGAATGACACTAAGTATTCAGAACGCAGGAAAATCGTATGTCTATTGTAGCATAGTGATGCTTTCCACTTTCTTCTCTGTTCTTTTCCTAATAATTACTATTTTCTCTTTTGACTACTGGTTAGTAAAGAGCAGAGCACTTCCAGGGAAATGTCGCCAAAGACAAAAAATTATTTTCCAAAATAGCAATAGCTAATTTAGAAGGCAGCAAATGCTGAGGTGAGGGCTCTTTGAACATTGGTAGGTGACAGCCTTTCATGACCAGCAGCAGCCCAGAATGGTAAGGAGTCTAATGACTGGGTTTGAGGCACAACCAAGAACCTTTTCACATGCATTTCAGCACTCAGCAGATTGTACTGGAGGATGCACAGTGCCACCATAGGCTGGAAGGAGCATTGTGCAGCCTGTGCCCCTCCCATGGTCCTCCAGAAATCCGTGGAGGGCACCATGGAGTCCTTGTGCTGTGGGGACATTTCCTCTGAACTTGTGTTTATGTCCACAGTGCTGGGAGCAGGAGCAAAAGCTGAGGATGGCCTCTTGCTTTTCCTGCAGTTTATCAAGTCATAAACCAGTCACTGATCTGAGGTATGTGTTTGGTCACAGCTACAGACATGACTTCGTCTGCTTCCTAAAGATGAATAATGAACACTACACAGTTAGTTCAGACCTGGAATAAGCATCTGCTTCTCACACTGAAATGTGTCTGAATACAGGAGGTTAAACTTGTCCCTGCGGAAAACAGTTTCTCTTGGAACAGTATTTTTAACCTCTGCAAGGAATTACAATTGCATTTTGGTTAAAATCTTTGAAAGAAGAAAATTTTTCTCAAGAAACACTTACCTAGAGACAGAATACGAACATACTTTCTCAGTTAAGTGGATTGACGAATATGCTTCTTCAGGCTTGTTGCAAAATAATGAAACATTGAGCTACTGAAACAAGGGGCTTCCTATTGCCATCAACAATGCTGTTTAGAGCTGTGGCAGGTCTGCAGACCTGTTGAACAGATCATAGTAGGAGCTTTAAAGTTTCTGCCAGGATATGCAGTGGACCATTGCCACACTGAAAACTTAAGAAAAACTTAAGAAAACCTATAACATCATAGTTATTAAGACAGCCACTGTAAGCTTCTCCAAATAGACCCATCAGGTGCATTATACAGAGGTCTGAGAAGACAGGAAAGATGGGCCAAATAGTTGATCAACTCAAATTTACAGAATGATATCTCTCTGGACAGAACATAGCAACTTCTTACTCTGTTCCTAGATGCCTACAACAGTTTCTATGTTTCTAAAAATCTTATCCACAGCTAGCATACTCTAGAAATATCCTATCAGAACAGTTTTTCTATTGAAAATATATTTTCTGTCAAAATCTAAATGATATGCAGGAATATTTTGAACCTGCAAAAAAAGTTAAATTTCCCATTTAGAAAATATCAACATTATTATGCTTTATTTCAAAGACAAGAAGAATGAATATCCAAAAAAGAAAAGAAAAAAATCATTTTTTGTTTCAATAAAGCAATGCACAAGATTTCCCTTGTCACATTTCCTCATGGAAGGTGTAGCTCAGACCATCTTTCTTTTCTTTTTCTTGTAAGTCATGGCTTTTTCTCCGATCACACAGGAAGGGCTGTATTTAATTCCCATGATGTGTTGTAATGCTTAGTGAATTTGGCCCAGCCAGGGAGAAGATGGGAATATCAGGCTCCTAAAATTGCATGCTGCCTTTGGCTAGATCTCTATACTACAACATAGAAATGATTTGCAATTCCAGCTCTACTTGCTTGCTGTGTGACATCTTGGGAAAGTCATGTCACTCTGCTATGGCTAAAAGGCAGTGCAAATACAACAGTAATTTTAAAGAATCAAGTCAACTCTGTCACTGATTGTTAATTTTAAAATACTGACTTTTAATGTATTATAAAAAATTAGTATAATACTATTAGCTCAAAATCTTAAACAACAATGAACTAGGAGACAGATCATTTGGAACATTTACACACTATGAAATAGAACTAGAATGTCCAGCCTGCCTTCAGATTTGTACAGGGCAACTGTGAGTATGTATTACAGACTTACATATTACTCTATGCTTAGTGCTGCAAATTAGTGCCTGTTTTGCTTCATATATGTTAGGAGTATATTTAGAAGGACCATTATCCCCTCATATTTTATCCCAAATTTTTGTTTTTCTCGATGTCCTTAAATATTAGATATTTCATTCACATTAAAATTCAGGTATGTTCTAACACATAGCAAGTTGCTGACATACTAGAGCTCAAAAAGGGCAAAACCTGCAGGTTTTGTTACTAACATAGTAAAACGGTTTGGAATTCAGAAAAACACCCTGTATTCAGAACAATAACATCAGACTTTCCTGAAAGGTTTGTTTCAGTTCTGAAAGAAGACAGATATTTTTCCCTCCCTGTCAGCCTCATCTCCATCCCAGGAAAGATGATGGACCAACTCATTCCAGAGGTCATCATCAAGCAAGTGGAGGAAAAGAAGGTTATCAAGAGTAGTCAGCACGGATTCACTAATGGGAAATCATGCTTGCCCAATCTGATAGCTTTCTATGATTGTGTGACTGGCTGGGTAGATGAGGGGAGAGCCGTGGATGTTGTCTACCTCGACTTCAGCAAGGCTTTCGACACAGTGTCCCGTAACATCCTCCTAGGGAAGCTCAGGAAGCGTGGGCTGGACGAGTGATCGGTGAGGTGGATTGAGAACTGGTTGAATGGCAGAACTCGGAGGGCTGTCATCAGCGGCGCTGAGTCTAGTTGGAGGCCAGTAACTAGTGGTGTTCACCAGGGGTCTATACTGGGCCCAGTTTTGTTTAACTTCTTCATCAATGACCTGCAAGAAGGGGCAGAGTGTACCCTCAGCAAGTTTGCAGATGACACCAAACTGGAAGGAGTGGTGGATACACCAGAAGGCTGTGCTGCCATTCAGCGAGACCTGGACAGGCTGGAGAGCTGGGCGCAGAGGAACCTGATGAAGTTCAGCAAGGGCAAGTGCAGAGTCCTCCACCTGTGGAGGAACAACCCCATGCACCAGTACAGGTTTGAGGCGGACCTGCTGGAGAGCAGCTCTGTGGAGAGGGACCTAGGAGTGCTGGTGGATGACAAGTTGACCATGAGCCAGCAGTGTGCCCTGGTTGCCAAGAAAGCCAATGGGATCCCGGGGTGCATTAGGAGGAGTGTGGACAGCAGGTCGAGGGAAATTCTCCTCCCCCTCTACACTGCCCTAGTGAGGCCCCATCTGGAGTCCTGTGTCCAGTTCTGGGCTCCCCACTTCAAGAAAGATAAGGAGATACTGGAGAGAGTCCAGCAGAGGGCTACAAGGGTGATGAGGGGACTGGAGCATCTCTCCTAGGAGGCAAGGCTGAGGGAGCTGGGCTTGTTCAGCCTGAAGAAGAGAAGGCTGAGAGGGGACCTTATAAATGATGATACGTATCTGAAGGGTGGGTGTCAGGAGGATGGGGCCAGACTCTTTTCAGTGGTGCCCAGCGACAGAACAAGAGGAAATGGGCACAAACTGAAGCACAGGAAGTTCCGTCTGAACATGAGGAAGAACTTCGTCCCTCTGAGGGTGACGGAGCACTGGAGCAGGTTGCACAGGGAGGTTGTGGAGTCTCCTTCTCTGGAGATATTCAAGACCTGCCTGGACAAGGTCCTGTGCAGCCTGCTGTAGATGACCCTGCTTCGGCAATGGGATTGGACTAGATGACCCACAGAGGTCCCTTCCAACCCCTACCATTCTGTGATTCTGTGATTCTGTGATTCTGTGTGCTTTCTTTGTTTGAAAATACAAGAAGAATAATTATGAAAATAGGAGAGTTTTCAAACCCCAGCCAAGTAAGACTTATGTTATGTCTTTAGACGCACAGAACGGAACTGATTGTGGTTAGCATTACCTCTACCTTTTTTTGGACCTGTAGGAAGTTCTCTATATCGGAGAGAACTGTTTCAAAGACATCAGCTGTAGACAGGAGGAATGCACATTCACATCTGTCCCCAGCTGAATCTTACACTGTACAGCAACATGTCATGGAAGAGGTCGCTCCTTCACACCCTAAATTATGAAGCTGGTCAATGGAGTGTAGTGGAGAAGAAGCCTATGGAAGTTCTGGGGCACTGTATTAAGATGTTGGTTCTTGAAGTACCTTATTTTCGTGACGTTTGCCAGCTATCTACCTTCAGGAGAAATAAATTTGGATTAAGTTAGCATCTAAAAATTTCATCCCACTATGCAAAAGCTGAGAACATTGTTACAAAGGCATTTGAGCCAGGCTTGTAGAGAGAAGAGAGAAACTCTCTGTTTCTACCTATCCCTACACATATTGATGCCAAAAGATTTCTCGCTTTTGGTGTTGGTTTTCTTCACACAACAAAATGCTTACTGAAGGCTGGGTCTGGGTCCTACAGGGGCCTTGGATTCTTCACATCTCTGTAAGTTCACCTTCATGGAAAGTTATTTTTTCTGATCTGGGTCATAGTCCATACACTGTAAGACTTCTCGATCCATTGCATAGTTTTAATACTTGTTCCACTGTATTGTTGTCTGTTCCCCTCCTAGTTCTGAACTCATTAGCGATGTTGAAATGACTAGCTGGAGACAGATCGTAGGCAGTAAACAGAAGACGTAGCAAGCATCCCAGTGCTTTCTGAAGTACAGGTAAACTACTTTTTGTGAGATGATAAGCACTTCATTCGGCTTACAAGAGTAATTTGCAAGCCTTAAAATGACAGCCTTTTTTCGTATCCTGAGAGGTACATGTCCTGAAAACATTCAGGCATATAAATAGAGTTAATGCATTCAGTTCATCATGAGATCTTGACTGAAGCTACTCCCAAGGATGATAAGTGCTTTGGAGTCATGTCGGGTTTGGTGTGACTGGCTCCCAAGGCTATATTTGAAGGATACTGTGACTGCTGTGGAGAGTCAATGGACCTGTAAATGTACCCTCCCTTTGATGGCCTGTGGATTTCTGACAAGCTGAACAGATCCCTTTTAGACTACTGTCCACACCATTTCTCTGAAGATAAAAATGTTCACTAATATAGTTTCTTTCTCTGTAGGCTAATATAAGACAAGAATCCTATGTCTGGCTCTCATGAAATTCCAAAGAAATAATGCAAGCCAACACTGAAGTGTTTTCTTGTTATCTTCATGTATAGTGGTAAGAATTTTTGTTGTTGTTTTAGTTTTTACTCTTCTGGAAATGCTTGCTCTGCTCAAACATGGAAGGCACTGAGACTGATCAGAGAGGCAAAGCAATTTAGTGAGTTCAGCAAAGGTGAAAGAGCTGAAATTACAGGCGCTTGACAGTGCACTGCCTGTATTCCCTGAAGTTCCCAGACCTGCACTCAGCATGGGGGCTTGTAATATATTAATGCCTCTTTTTCTCTCAGCATGTGGAAATGTATTGGTGCATCAGGCAGCTCAGAAAAGGGGGTTTGGCTTTTCAGTAGACAGCAAACTTCATCCTTGAGTAAAAGGTAATGTTTCTAGAGCTGGGAATAAGTAGGCACTGCAAAGGAGTTAAACCAATTATCATCTACATTAACTCTTTTTTAAAAAAATTGTTTCTTTCTTGCAAGGCTGTGCAACTCCTACTGCATTGGCAAGTTCTTGTTCATCTGTAGGTCCTCAAAATAGTAGCTTGTGGAAGAGAGACACACAAAAGAACACGTCTTCTACAGTCTTGAAACATTATTTAGCTTTATCAACGCTAGTCAAAGCTCTTAATCATGTTGCTTATTGCAACAGAAGTTTGTTATTGTCCATGTTTCTTCAGCACCTTTAGAGGAATTTTCAGAGTCAATAACATCACTGGATGCATTTTCTCCCCTGTTAACTACTAATGTGCACTGTATGAAACAAGCCTTTCTCATACCTAGATTTTCCTTGCAGAAAGCATTGCTAAGGGTTAAGAAATACATTACTTGCAAGAAGTCTTTCAGAAGGATGTACCAAAGAGATCCGAGGCAGCAACTGTTGTTGCGCCTTTTACCGCATTTGTCTGAATGTCACGCTTGTTTTTTTGTAGCAGACACACCTAAAGTGTAAACGTATGACCAGTGTATGACTATTGACTTATCCGATAAAGATTTTACTGGTGGAAAACATCTGGCAGAAAATTTCAAACCACAATGGTAGTAAGCTCTTTGCATTGTTCAGATGCAGCGTCCAGATGCAATTTGTACGCTAAAGTATTGGGCTTGATACAATGTTTTGCTGATTTTGTTTTTCACCACCTATTCTCTGAAGGAGACACAGAGATAGCAGTGCAAATGGAGTCCAAGCAAGGATGCACTGTGTGCTGTTTGCATGTAGGTTAGACACAGAGGGACTACTACAACTAATGTTCAACTTTCAGCAAGGAAACAAAATCAACAACCTTACTAAGGCAGTGTCCTATCTATATCCTTACTGAAATAACAATCCTCTGCAGAGGTAAAACATGATTTTTATATATATACTTACATCAAAGTTTCAATATTTCAAGAAAGAGCTCTAGATTTTTTTCCCATGTAACCTTGCTCTTGTAATAGTGCACATTCTGCTGGCCTGTGAGGGTCTGCTATGGCACTGCCACAAGGTTCATGGACCAGATACCCTGTGGATTCATTTCAATCTTTTGCACAGTTGTCTGGGACTGCGGGAATTAGATGACCCCAGTTTTCACTTTTATTCCTGTGCTTCCAACAGGGTTGCTTCTACAGATCCTTACATGCAGTTTCTGTTGTACCTTATACAAGCCAGCTCTAGTCTTCTGGGATACATTAATCGCCTTTGATCTGGATTATTATGTGACTTCTTGCAGACACATGTCTCAAGTAAGCATGATATACATGCCTGTACATTGCTGATATAATGGTGGAAACTACTTGAAAGCCTGACCTGTACCAGGGTTCACTGAGCTATAATGTCAGGCCAGGAGGCTGCCTGCGTTTCTTGTACTGTGTCTCACAAACTCTGACATCGTGCCCACGAAACTGCTACAGACATGGGTTTAGCAACAAGCCTCAAACATTTGGCTAGCTACAAAATACATTAAAAAAAAAAAAAAAAGAGAAGAAAGAGAAAGAAAAGAGAGAAGTATGCCTATTTAAAAATAAAAGGAAAAGAGCAGAACCCTAAGTGCTGAGACTTTCATCTGGCATATCTGTCATCCAGACTGAATTGTTGCCCTAATGTATAAGAGAAAAATAGAAAATTGCCACATACACACAGTCACATAATAAGCAAATGTTAATTGATGTGCTTTGTTTGTGATAGCTCCTGGGAGATTTGCAATGAGCAAGGCTTTTCTGTACGGGCAATTCTGAAGCATATGCTAGCACATCTAGGAAGAGTCATCATGTCTAAGTACTTTCTACCATCTGCTAGGAAAATTGAAATATTGAAAGATTTCTCTTTCTCTACCCCAGTGCATCTATGTATGTAACTGTGATTTCAGTCCTGGTTTTTTTGACCCTCGAGGCTAAATGCTATGTTCTTGATGCTTTGTGGAGTTTTTTACAGTGAATTTTTTATAGGTGGAAACACATTAATGAGTGCATTGATACACAGTAATACACACGTATATGCACAAATACATAGAAAATATGCTGTATAGTTTCCTGTGGGTAAACTACCTTGGTGAAAGGATGCAAAAGGAACATAAAATAAAACCATTTCTCTGACAAAGGCAACTTTCCAATTCTTTGGTTTGTGTTCACATTCACACTGTGTGGTTCAAGAACAGTAATTGTTCTTCACTGACATGGATTCATCAATCACATTAGTTTTTAAGCTGCCTAACTCCCCTCAGCCCCTGAAGACAGACACTTCTGTGCTCAGCTGTGCCTGTCCTGCTGGTTTTGTGGTCTAAAATGCATTCTTGATTCCAGCTATTGATTCAAGGGGCCCATAACTGCACCTTGCTGCCCTCTGGTGACAATGGCTCATCCATTAACTGAGGATGGTGGCAACCAATGGTATCCTGTCCTGGGCACGCCCTGTTCTTCCAAAGATTTCTAGCAGAACACGGGATGATGGCTGGTGGGTCTGCAAAATTACACACTGTCCTAATGGCAGAGTTCCAAGGTTTAAAAAAAAGGCTTGCAGATTGGGACCATGGCCAGACAATTCCTTCTGACCTAGTTTACGTCTCCTTTGACCATTGTCATACTCATGGAGATTTGGCTAGAGCTCCCATTGCAAAAAGACTATGTCATGACAGCTTTCGCAGAGAGACACAGAATCTCAGGCAAGAAGGAGAGCAGTATGCTAACATTAAACCAAACATAAGGGACTTCTCTAGCACGTACGATATTTCAAGATGAACTATCTTGTCAAGTAGAAAGCACCTTTGTGGAAATACTGGATCTACGCTCAGAGAGGCCAGCATGACACTTAGCTCGTCTGTTTAGTTTCAATGCAGGATTCAGATGTTGCAATGAAGAAGCATGAAGCTCTTATTTTTAGATATCCAGCCCCAAGAATGGAATCTAAAATTCACAGCTGGGTGCCCAGAGCTAGGCCTACACAATGGACAGACACCCACAGAGTAAAAAAAAACCCTGTACACTGAAAAGGAAGCCTTCATTATTTCCTTTGATTGAGTCTGAGTGAAGAGTGTGTATGCAAAGTTGACTCTGTCAAGCTTAGCAAATTGACCTAGGGCTACACTTACCTGAGCTGGAGTCATCCAGTAGGTATAAGCTTATGCCTATTTAAGTGCCTGCCATGGAAGGTGATGGTGCCATCCACATTTCATTTAGTGACCTCATGTCTGCAGTAGTTGGCTGGAATGAGGGAGCAACATGTTCCTTGTGCTTTTCAACCAGAAATAGCAATGTCCACATCTCCCATCAGTAATCACAATATTGCTAATTCCTGGTTTAGGTGTTTAAGTCCTTTCTCAAGTTTATTTCAAGTCTTCTGCAAATGAGGAGGCAAAACCACTAAAAAGGAAGGAAAAGGAAAGACAGCTATGGTAGTAACAGATTTCCCATTAGCTACAGAGAGCAAACTCCTGTGAATTTGGTTTGTGCCCAGAGTTCTCTTGTGAACTCCAACAAGAGCTCTATAAAATATTAAATATAGAAAAGTAAACATTTAAATGTATTTCTCACCTTTAGGGCACAAGAAAAGGGACACACAAACACACATGTACTCAATCCCTTCTTTCTAAAAAGCAGATGAAAACTTGCATACAAATTCGCAGCATGGAAGGAATTTCTACACCTGATACAAATGCTAGAAAAATAGGATTTATACAGAAGAGCTGACACTGCTGTGATGCCAGTAGAAAGCTTTTGTGAAAGAAACTGTGTAAAACCTGAAGAAAACTGTAGAAATAAGTTGTACACTTACTAACTTTCTTAAATGAGTTAGTGGTCCTGCAAAATAATATTAATAAACGCATCACAAAAAATAAACAGATCTGAATGATGCTAAGATTGATTGACACACAAACACAGAAAAGCATGCTTTCTTCCATCTGCTTACCATTACAAGGATTGATAGGTAAATAAAATGAATTCTGGTGGACTGGTAAAGGCTGCATAAAGATTTATAATATTCAGTAAATAGTTTGTCATTGGTATTTTAAAGTAAAATTGACAGGATACGACATCCTATTTACTTCCAAGAAAGAGCAATTATGTTATGTACATAAAGAGTGGCTGATTGTAACATTACATGACATTTTGAAGCTAACAGCTTCAATTACTATATTCGAATTATGGCCAAGAAAAATATGCCTTATGGGCATCTCACTTGATATTTTAACTTAGAGGAGAAAAGTAATTAAAAAATAGGCAAGGACATCCTCACCAACTTGAGATGAACAAGAAGGGAAACATGATGCTAGAAGGTTCGTTTTTTTGTTATGGAATAATAGACTTAAAAAATAGGAAGAGAAAAGATATTTCTCTCTCTCTCCAAAATACAGACAGAGTTTGTAAGCTGTCTCCTTTATGAAGCCTGAAACGAGAGAAGATTTTTTTCATTTGGCGGTGAGTTATATTGCCTGTGTTTATTAAAACCACTGTGGAGTTGTACACCATCCTACTGAAAAGAGTAAAATTTGTAGTCACTGAAACAAAGTATATATATTTTTACACATCTCATTTGCCTACATCAAGCCAACGTGAACAGTTCTGCACGTGATCAGTTCACATGGGCCAGTCGTGTATTCAAAAGATCTGCTTGACCCACTTGTGCACGAAACTGCCCGCTTTCATAGTCCACTGCCTGGCATAGCCAAACAGCCTATGCACACAGCTACCAACCAGAACATGATCCTTAAAGTCTTTAAACACTCTTATGACAGGATAGACACTTAAAGTACCTTATAAGGGCCTTTCAAGACTAGAGAAAGTTCAGATTTAGTACCTAGGCTTAGAATGAGCATTCCTAAACATGAGACAACATCCAAAAGGACAACAATGTGAATAATTACCTTATGTTTGTGATTTTGTGCTGTTGATAAATGAGAATGCCTTTTTTTAACTATATTGATAGAAACAAAGGCATTGGCAGAGAAGCAGGATATGGAAAGCAGAATTAAACCCTACACAAATTTTTAGAGTTCTCTACAGATGAATTATTCTCTACAGACAGTTTATACCATCATCTCATTCCAAGCAGCTTAGTATGATATGTCTGATTTCAGGGATTTTTTTTCTTATTACTGTTTTCATTCAACAGGTGAGGCGAATGATCCAGCAAATCCTAGCATAAGTCCAAATTCAAAAGCTCCATCAGCTCCTTGGTCCCACCCTCACTATATGGGCTAGAGACTTGCCAGTATGCTCTCCCAGCTCTGTTTACCACCCATTGGTCCCAGAATGCCTGTACAGACATAATATCCAATGCAGCATCCACACCACAAGAAGAGTGACGGAGGGAAAAAGCTGTATATGTCTAACTGAAAAGGTACTATTCCTACCCCTCCATACACTCTGTTGTCCTTCTGCTTGCAAAGACAAATAGAGATCCTCTCATGGTGGTGACTCTTTTATTTAATAATGCTACAGACTACCTTGATCCTGTGAATTCAATGCCTGGAAAGGTTCAGCAAAATACATTTTGAGAAAAATTAATCTGTATGCATCAGGACTGATCTTTATGATAAAACACTTCCATGCTTTGCATTTAGACAGCCTTCTCTGTGTGTTGTCTCAGGCCAGTGCATTATCAAGTTAAGAGTAAGCTTTTAAATCAGGAAATATCCTGCTTGAAATTAAAGTACATTGTGAATATAATTTGGATCAGGTGTGTTAGAAGTTTTGTTCCTAGGATGGTAACCAGCTACCAAAATAAAATGAGATCATTCAGTACTGTACAAAGTATTTAAATAAAGATTTTAAAGGCTAATCATGTAGTCCTTCCATATACAACAGTAACTTCAAAGATTTCAGTGATATTGGCAGACAGACTTTTTATCCCAGGAGGACTAGTAATAATGTTGACATTTGAGCCACACAAAAACCAAGTTCTGTACACAAAATATTAGCCATTTTATTTGCCCACAGACAATACCAATGAGTTACAATTCTATGTGTATGACTGAAATCTCCAGTCTTATTTTGTCATGAAAAACATTTCAGAATTGACCCTAAAAATGTCAGAAAAACCTTTTGCATCCAAAAAGCTTTCTCCTTCTGCAAACAACGAGAGCTCAGAAAAATTTACCCTACTCAGTCACATGTCTAGAGACAATATGTGCATATTCTACTTGTTGGCCAGGTACGTAATTACTGAAACTCTGTGAGTAACACCATGTTTGAACAAACTTGAAATAGTTTATGCATAAAATATGTCAAAGTTGAAAATACAGTTCAAACACATGGTGCTATATGACTGTTTTCTTTACAAAGGGAAGAAGATTGTACAAAAAAGTCATGATGACCTTAGTGAAGATGCAATTTTCAGTTATGAGGGTTAGCTATTGTCTATGTTTTTCTCACGTTTCTGTGACAATTTTCTTGTATCTTTCAGTGTTCATGGTACACCAAGTTCATTCACATTTAGAGTCTCCTGAAGAGGAAAGACACTAAGAAATTAATATTATAATTATAAGTAAGAAATCACTTTCATTTTGTAGATGTTGTCTTACTCTCAGTATAAACCAAGGCTGAGATGTGCTCCCTCTGTTCCTTCTCCATATCATTTTTTGATGGTTAATAGCAAATACGAATCCTTGACCTGAAATAATAACTATATAAAATAATTTCTCATCAGACTAACATATCAAAGGTCACACCCGAATACGAATAGAGAATTTTTTCTTCCTTTAGTGTTCCTTCACCAGAACTAATCGTCATGTCTGAACCCTTTCCAGGGATGGTAGAACACTGAGTAAAGAGATATCAACATAGAACAGTACTAAAGATTCTGGAAATAGATAAAGCTGTTTTTTTCCTTCATGTGCTTCAAAACCACAATGTGTTAGATTGGAAATGAAGCATGACTACAGTCTGCTGCATAAATAAGGGAGAATATAACCCAGAAACTCTCCACAGTAGTTTGGAAAACTGTATGAAGCTGCTTTGAGCTCCAAAAATTAATGGTTTCTAGCAACACGAATAACTTATGTTCTGCAAGGATTATGCAGGCTAGGAATCTTGCTAACATGGCGATCAAGTGGTTAACAAAGACAGATTCCCAAACCATCATAGCTAAGATTAGCATTTTTCAATGAACATATGTGATTTTCAAGTTCAGAAACATTCTGTATATAGCCTAATCATGAGTAATTGAAATTAGGACTGCCAGCTATGGCTTTCACTGTTCTCTTGTTTCTCAGTAACTTAATTTGACTGGAACTACCAGAGATCACAGCTGAGCTCCAACCTTATTTTAGCCACAGTCCTCTGGAAGTGTTTGCAGCACCTAAGAATCACTTTGGCACATCAGCAATTGAGGTATGTCCCTTTTTTCTGACATACTCTAACACCAGCACCTGGAGCTGGAACTAGTGTTCTGGAGCAGCCAAATGGGGATATTCCTTTCACATTGCCAGCATTGCCAGAGCAGTGCAGAGAATATGGAACAGGTGAGGAAAGGGACACAAGCCAAGGAATCTATGATATTTTAAGTTGACTGAGCATCCAGCCCAATATCTGCAGAAAAAGCAGTGATGCTTTATCCAAATACACCATCCCTTGCTATTCTTCCACTCTGAAACACCGTATTGCTTTTCTGTGATCAGGAAGTGAGACACTGGGGGTATACGACATTTAAAATACTTTTTTCAGTTCTCCTCTGGGAATTCTCCAGTCTATTAAAGCTACTTAAACTGGATCCTGAGATATTGTTTCATGCACACAGCAGGGAATCTGGCTCTCGCTAGCTGCGCATAACAGATTGGTGTAAACACGAAGGTAACTTTGCTGGGTTCAACCTTGTAATGGATTTGAGTTCTGTCACAGCTTCACCATCATAGATTGTGGCCTCCAGTCTGCATCCTCCTATGTATGTCCATCCCAAAGGGTAAAATGCAGTTGTTCCTTCTTGCTACAGTGCTACTCAAGGTTAGACTTCTGCTATACTTTGTGCTCAGAAGCATCCTCAAGGAGAACTTGAATTTAAGCTAAGACATGTATGTACAGCAAAAATCACAAACCTAGGACAAATATCTTCCAAAACACTACTCAGGGTAGTTCTGGGACCAGTCCTAAATTGTCTTTTTATACAGCGTGTAAACAACACACCATTGGTGGATCTGCCTAGTGATTTTGTGAAATCTAGTCATGGAGCAAGTTCTTGCTCAGTACCTGGCCTATATCCCAACAGCTTAACAGAGATTGTATTTGCCAGGCTGCGGCCACAGTACATGGCATTTCTTTTGGCAGACATTTCATTGAATTTTGTGGTAAGAAATATGGCTTGCTTGCTAATAAATAAGGACTCTACTGTATTCCCTTGATTTCTCATTGATTTTTCTTATTGATACATAGCACTAAGTTGCTTTAGTGACAGATGACAACTAATTTCTAAATAAATAAATACAGTGAACAGCTGCTTTAAGGCTAAATTTTAGTCAAGAACATTTTAGTTCTCTTTTTAGCTTATAGTGCAATCTGACTTGAGCTCTGCAAAGAAGAGGAGATGTCTGGAGTCTGGTATTCTCTTGGGCATCCTCCAATAACCTAACAGGAGCTTATTCTCTCTTCCTACCCAGTTTTCTCCAGAGGCCTGTGACCTCTTCTGCCATTTGGGAGAAGGATTCTTGTTCCTGGAGTACTTTTCCCTCTGTCTTTAAGCTCCCCTAGTACCTGCAAGAGAAGACTTGCCCTGGTGTCTACTGTTGAACCTGAAAGCATCTGGTGACTTCACTGCATCTCCACCAACAGCTGAGACAGAAGCACTGAGTGATGCTGGCTTGGATGTACTCATTGCTGTAAGGCATTTCATTTGGAATAAAACAGAAGAGAAGTGGAGTGAGAAAAAAAAAAAAGACTCCTTTGGTCATATGTTAAATACTATTTGCATTCTTTAAAAACCTTGAATAAATAAAATCTCAGAGCCAGATTGATAGTGCATTTTTCTCTCCCACACATACAGCTATTTCTGTACTGACTGATGTGCACACGTACCTGGTGGAGGTTCTGCTGACATCGTAATATGCAGAGATGTACCAACTTTCTCAATTGTTTTTCTTCCCTCAAACAAGGGGTAAAACTAAGACAAAAGAGGACAGTGATTTTGACAGAGTGCCTCAGTGTGTTACTGAAAAAATGGCATGAAGAAAAATCAGGAGGCAAAGATAATTTATGAAAACAATTTTCCAACCTAGCCAAACAAAAATGTGCTTGGCTTATTTTTATTTTCTTCTGTAGTATGTTGCTTTGTTTTTTAATGTTATTCTACAAGTATGAGAAAAAGCAAACCAAACTAAAAAAAAATCCCACAACCCTTTGGTTTGACGGATCCTGATGATACAAGAGTGTAAAAATTGCCCCTTGTTCCTCTTCAGCCATGTGCTATGCACTTGCAGAGTGTAGCTAAACCTGCATATCCAGCAGCTCCCTCAGACAGGGCCCATTGCCCTGCAGTGTCTCCAACATACAAAGGAACAGAGGTGATGGTTTCTTTCCAGACTTTCAGCATCTCAGTGTGTGAGAAGAGATTAAACCCAAGCCTGCATCTAGGTCAGCATAAAATCTGTAAATATAGACAAAAAGCTTATTTCCTACAATTACTTTTGAGTTTGAAGAACAAAACAAGAAAGGGAAAAAGAGGAAGTGCTGGAAACCACTTCTTCAGATGACACATCTTTCTAAATGACATGTCTTTATTGAGCTTGCCTCAATTTCCTGACAACCAAGTGACTAATAGGTAATTTATTTAATTGAATGACTGTGCTCAGAATATTTTCATTTGACAGAGATAATATGCACATAGTTCTGCCTGGCAGAAACTACAACAGGGTCTAGAAAAGCACTGTTATTTTACTCCTAAATGGGAAAGAATTGTTTTCAATGAATTGTCTTTTTCTTCTCTGACTTTTTGTAAAATGTTTATTAGATGCTGGCATAAGAAGTAGTCTGTCAAAACCATTAGTCACCAAGGGCTTGGTTTTGTTCTGTTGTTAGAGGGAAGAAAAAGAAGAACAAATCCAAATCATTCTAATGAAATCTTTTCCTGAATACAATGGGTATGATCCTGCTCTTTCTGAATTCACTTGCAAAATTCCTATTTACTTCTGGGCAGAAGATTTGATCCCATAGTACAATAGAATGTCCATGAAGTTCCTTTTGTTCCATTTCACTTCAATAGCTTTTCATGCTCACTTTATGTCAAATTACCTCTTTTTTTTTTCATTTTTTTTTCAATAACCTGAGCTATGTAAAGCAACACGGTACCTGCGTCTAAATTGTGATCTCACTTCTATGCATTCAGTGCCCTTGATCAGTGGAATCGTGCTGCATTTAGCAATTCCTCTGCTATACACTAATCAGAAATTGTACTTTCCCCTTTTTCAAAGTTCTTTCCTTATGCTTTTTCAAGCTCTCCTCCTTCTCACCTACAGTTCCTCCTTAAAAGCACAGACCTGCTCCACGTGGAAACTAGATACCTTTAATTAACTGCCATATTCATCTATCTTCCAAGTAGCTTCCACTTTCCTCTCCAACTGCACTACTGCAATTTTAAGATTAGTAATTGTTAAACATCCATCACAAGTCAACTGTCCCTAGCAGTTAACAAGAACATAGGGGCCAAAGCCTGTCATTTTCTCTTTCTTCTTTTTGGACACAGAAGTTCAAACAAAGGAGCAAAGCCATTATGCCAAGATAAGCAAACAGAAAGCAAGATTTCTCTCCCTCACGGTTTTAGTGGCCTAGGTAGCAATGTGTTGTTTATAATTTGATTTCGGGATTGGGTTGGGAAGGGCAGGACCTCACCAGGCAGGACCTCTCCCACCACCTCCTGCCCTGTCTGCCCCTGGGACCCCCAACTTCTGGGTCATCTGGCCCATGCTGTGTCCTGACAATATCCAAGATCACATTTTCGCTTGCTCTTTCTTCAGTTTCACGCATAACACTCCAAGCTCATTCGTCCTGTTAGATAAATTGTCCATCAGGTATTTTTACATGAAGGATACAAAAATACAGTCAGAGAGACATGTCACAGGGCAAAGTACGTCACCGGAAGAATTAAATTGTTTCCCAGCTTCTCCTCCTTCCTTCTGTCTCTATTCTGTGTTTTCATGGGCTTTTGCTATTGACAATCAACATTATTCTAGATAAATCACAGTGGAAACTACTACAGAAGCAACATTACTTCAATGTTGCCAGAACAATAAGAAAACTGCAATAGGATGTTTTCACTTTTTTTCAGATGCCATTCTTTATTAGACGTGGGATTCTACTTGTATGAATAGTACTCATACATGCAGCACCCAGCTGAGACCACTATCCTGACTGCCTGCTACTCAGCTGGTGACAGGGAACAACGACACTTTACCAAAATTGACTCAGCCAGGAAAAGTTGGAGTTCATTCAGTCCAAGAAACATAAAGGGCAAATGCCATTACAAGAACCATGGTTGAGTGTATCATTACAGTAAGATACAATGAACAAGGAGTCTTTCTGTGCAATAGCTCCATTGTTTAATCCATTACATAGTATTTTTTTTCTTTTTTTTTAACTCTTAACCTGATCATGATAGTGGAAGCTCTAGAATATTGCAGGTAAGGGCTATACTTGTACGTCAGGACTGCAGGCACTCAACGTTGTAACTCAGGTAGAGAAATTTCTCATTCAGTTTTCTGATTTTAAGCATGCAGGTGCAACCTTGCCTTGGCACACATCCTTCCCATTGTAAGATGCCACTGAGCTCCTTTGTTGTGCAAAGGAAGTACAGGGCCTTCTCCACCTCCCAATTATTTTATTTAGTAATAGAGAAAATAGATTATGATGTTGTTCCTCACCATGATTAATTTATTAATTCTCAGCAGCTACTCAGTTTAATTGAAGGTTGCAAAGCCTGGACCAATATGTGTTTGCCAGGTACCAAATTTGCAAAGTTGTTGAAGTGAGTGATGGGGAAGCCTTGCTAGAGCAGAGGTAGTCAAGAAAGAGTTTAAGTACTACCATTGTTGCCTTTACTTCAGAATCTAAAAGGTTATGCTTCCCTTTGGTCTGACATTATAATGAATTATTCTAATCAGTAGACTATTAATTTTACTTAAAGCAGTAATATTTTAACAGAAGCAGTTATTTTAATTAGTGAGGGAGAGCTATCTTAAAACACATAATGTAAAAAGAGATGGCATTAGAAATGTACAGATCAGTTAGAAAAAAGCAACAGAATGTGAGATATGGATGGAAAAAACACCCCTATGCACAGAAAGAACGAATAATGCAAACTGTGTTAAGTTAGGTTCATGCTATGTCTTCGTTTTTGTAAGTGTAATACGGTACTTCAGTGTGTGTAAGGAGCCTTTTATGGTTGCTGCTGTAGATCTTACAAAATTAGATTACAGTTTTCTATTTCTGTTCTATTCTATTCTATTCTATTCTATTCTATTCTATTCTATTCTATTCTATTCTATTTTATTTTATTCTATTCTATTTTATTCTATTCCAATAATCTCATTATTTTATATCATAGCTCTTGAGATTTCCACACATATCTGTCCTTGTACGATACTGAAGTGCTCGAACTTTCATTTCAGGATCAGCTCCTGGACTGGGTACAGCTAATGGGCTGGGTACAAATTGTCAGTCTTACGTTTCTTGTCTTACAACGAGTCCTGGGAAACAAATAGGTGGTGAAGTCTTTACCAGACCTGACAAATAAACCCACCTCAGCCCAAGACAGAACGTCTATTTCTCCATTTTGTTGTATAGCAAGCATAGGTTGTCCTTGGCCTTCTCCAGCCTCGCTGGAAGGGATCTCTTTTCTCTCTCTCTGGCTCAGTTCTCTAAACAAAAACAAAAAATAAGATTAGTAAGAAGGGAAGAAGAATAAATAAGGTTGTTAGAAGAAGCACCTCAGGGACCAGAGAATTAAGTATTTTATTCTGTTCTTGTATTTAAATCTCAAAGTATTTTTCTTGCCTTTGACAAGGAAAATCACTCAGTCCTATCCAGCAGAAAGCAGACAGAGAATGATGAGCAGAAAGATTATGCTCATGAGCATGACAGCTGTCTAGGTCTTGCTTTTATGGATCTTGGAGCTAAAATTTCTACTAAATGCATGCCTGAATGTTTGGAGGGTCTTTCTGTATAAGAAGAGACATGAAAGAATGAGGGAAGAAACTGCCCAAACTGGAAGACATGAAAAAGAAATAGAGAGCAAAATTTCCTGCTGGTAGTGAGACGAGCTTAAATCAGTTGTTCAGCATTTGTTAATTTCCAGGCTTTCCATACGGACAGGAACCATTATGGATAAGTTCTTACAGGTTTTCAGTAGCTAGACACTTCCTGAGCTACAGGGCAAGTAACAGTTTGTGACATCAATTGTAAGGGAGTCCCCAAGATAAATCATGAAGACAATACTAATGGAGAATAGGAACTGGTGTACTGTAAAGATTCTGGATTGCTTCAAGCGCTGTGATATCCAGTGATTGAGTACACTGACTTCTTTGTCTTCCAAGTTGAACATCTCTATAACAATCACAACAATAACAACAAAATCCCAAAACAGAAACCTCAATAGCTGTCAGCCTCACAGTGCTTTCCATCTGGTCCACCTGCAGGCATCAGAGCTGTGTCAAATCAGGTTCTACACCCACAATCTCTTATTACTATTGCATCTATTTTCCTGCTGAGCAGAGGTTGAACCTCAGGCCTCAGCAGCATTCACTGCCACATGGATTTCTGTTCACAAACCTGATAGTGCTTAGGGGATAGCAGGCTGTGCACAACAGTCGCTACCTGACTCTTTCCCCAACTGTCTTAGTGATTCCCTTCCCTAGACCTGTCAGGACCCAAAGGCAAAGCATTTGCTGTTGGGTCCCAAAAAGGAGCAAGCTTAACCCTCTTCCAATTGGCCTTCCCTCTTAAAGGACATTACCAGGCTTTCCTGTTATTTCTTCCCTTTCCTTCATGGTACCAATGGTTTCACATTTAATACAGAATAAAACTTTGTTTTAATCATTAAGGCTTTCACACAGTGTTTGGCAGTGACACACACGCAGCTCCTAGAAGACCTTACACTCAGGGGTAGGCAGTAAGCATAGGGTGCTTGTGGAGGATGCCTGGAATGGGGGTGAAAGGACAGAGACCCTTGCTGTTAGAACTCTGTCCTCTACATTGCATGTGGTTATGCAGTCTTGTGGCAGCTCCCTTCCCAGGTGGAAAACCATGTTCCTTTCTCCTCTAGGCTCATAAAATTCTGTCCAGATAGCAACATGTTCTGTTTTGGGAAGGACTGAACAGTAGTAAGCTATTCTTCCAGGCCCGTGAATGCAAAAACTAGTCTCTTTCTCTAGCCAACTTTTTCCTCCACGTGGCACAGACCTGCCATACATAACACTATAGCATGGTTACTTCTCTTGCAGGCTGGGAGCTATGCTTATTTTTGAGCTGTGTGAGCAACCCCTCTAGTAAAATTGGCAGCAATTGTGAAGTCCCAGGTGAACAATCACACACAACTGTCTTACTCAAACCAGTTTCTGCTAGAAGAAGGGATTTGTTGAAGTTTAAGATTATATTATTTATATGCACAAAGTCTAGCCCTCTTGTCTCTTCAGCACACAGTTTTAAAGAAAAAAATCAATATTGTACAAACATTTCCAAGATTTTATAGGTTTGTTGGGGAAGCAATGCCTAGAGCCTCCTTGGTTACGGTGAAACAGTAATTTAACTTTACAGAGTTAATCTTGCTGTTCTTACATTCTTTATCATCCATGAGTAAGCATAAGGCTGAGTAGGGACAAATCTGTGGGACTGGGTTATGAAACCCTCAAAGGATTTTGTTACAGCAGTTGGTAAATAAAAGTTTTCTATGGGACTAAATTAATTTGCAAGACAGTAGAAATTTATTGACAACAACAAGAGGCTATGTGCATCTCAGAACTGTTTTTTGTTCCTTCTGTCCAGAATACATAGAACTTGATTTTTTAAAAATTTAGGCCTGCATGAATATACGCCAAAAGGCAATTGCAGGTATGCCAAATTTGAAAGTGGAATTCCATCTGGTTTCTAAGTGTTTTTGGTATTTCTACTAGATATTACAAAGAACTAACGAACAGTTGTGACAAAGAGAACATTTGGTTTACAGCAGATAAGCAGTAAAAATATTTATGTAATTAATCATATGAGTCTGAATTTGAATCTTGATCTAGGGATTATTTCCTTTTGGCTGAGTGTGTACATCTTCAGAAGATCTCAAAGCCTTTTCAACTTACCTGAAGAACTGGGTATTACTGTCAACAACTAGATCAGTTTCTCCTTTCCTTTCAACAACAGAATTTGCACCACAAGATGGCAACGTAAAGCAATCTTCTATAAAAATGACGTTGTGCATGATGTCTGTTGTTAGAAATGCCTTCAGAATACCTCTGTTAAACTCATGCTGTGAATCTGTATCAATCATGTTTTCGAAATAACCATGCCAATGTCTGCAAATCATGATGGGTATTTTAACTCACAGCAAGGAGTCAAAACTAAAGTTATTTCTAAAATCCCCAACATAGCAGTCAGTTATTTCAATTGAGAAATACCGTCAAAATTGTCTGAATACAGATAAATGATTTAATAAAGCAAAACTAAAAAAGCTGATACTATAGTAAAACATCTTTTTAGAAGTAGCAGTAATGTTCATAATTGAAATATCCAGGGAGAAATGTCTTAAATGAGTGTAAGGCTTGAATTCTCCAGGGAAATTTTGCAGTTTCCTAGCAATTAACTTTGCAGCTATTGTTTTCTATGATTCAGTACTAATGCAAATCTCCTAATACTGCAACAAATCAACATTTTGCCCATGTGCAGTATTTTAGCAATCTATACTTGTTTTAATTTCCATAAAATATTATAAACAACTATATCCACTGGTAGCACTAATACACAGAGAATGATGAAATAGAGGTAAAGTGTTATACAGGGTTACAGTATTTACATTTATCTTTATCTCAATAGGAGATAATGATTACTACATGATTACTGTAGTGCAAATGAGTAGCTCATGGAATGGAGCAGCCAGATAAACGTCTAATATCAAATGAATTCATACTGTTCTCAAAATAGTACGTCTGAGAGCAGCTGCACGTTGTCTGATTAGGACCTTCAAAGATATCTATAACTGAAGCAGCAAAGCACGAAGAACAATACTTCGCACTGGACATTCAGTAAATAAGAGAGAGTGAATGTACTCAGGAATATTAACCAAAAAATTGTTAGATTTGCTATGCCTGAGTTTGTACACTTTGTGTCCATGCAAGCATATATTTACAAATAAGAAGACCACAGAATTACACAGAGAAATAATGAACTGTATGCGAACATTAGGAAATAAATCACAGATGACCATTATAATTCTTGCAGTAGCCATGAAGATTTTCAGCAGATATTAGACAAGAGCTGTTCTCAATGAGGGAAGAAAATTTTGCCATCTTTATAGTGAGTTTTACGCACTCACAACTAAAAGGCAGAATTCCAGAATCCTGAATGCTCCCTGAAAACCTGTTATGGTACCTGTTATGCACCAAGGATAATGACAAACTAAGCAAAATAATTTGGAACAAACAAACATATATGTTAAAGAAACATCCAGCTGAATAGAGAGAGTAGGCAACAGAATAGAAAACAAAGCCCTTGTTTATTCATACAAGTTATCACCTACTAGCAATTTACTCAGCAAAATAAATTCATTTTGTAAAAGTTCTAAGTGAACATTTTATAAATAACAAAGTATATAGAGTCAAGCCGAAAGCAGATTCGAGATCAGAACTCACAAGTCTTTGGGCCTCTGTCTACTACAATATCATTACGTATTTTATCTATTGGAATGCTACTTCCATTTTAGTATGCAATATTCATTGATCATGAACCATTGTAGATTTTTACAAGATAAGAAATTACTTCAAGCATAAGAGATTTTAAAGCCAAATTACCACTGCAGAATGAACCTACTTGGTGGCTTACTTCAAACAGAAGGATAAGTTTTAAAGAACTTTATTCCATTTGAGTTGTTACATTTCTGCAGTTTTCCCTGAGGCATATTACAGCTGTGAGCAGCAGACGAAGTCACCAAGGCTTTCTCAGCATTTAGTATTCTCCCACCAGACTGATTCAGAATTTTAGACCTCATCAGCTGCCTCCCTCCTCTGCCTATCTTATTCAAAGCAATATAGTTTGATGAAATATTGAAGATTAGTATATGAGAATACATAACGAAGATAATTTAGGGGACTTTTGCAAATTCTTGTCTCCTCAAAAGTCAGTAAAATAATACAAATCCAGGACTCGTACAAATCTGCCATGCTTTGGAGTGAAATGATAGTCACACAGCTAAGCTGCATTAGTCGGGGAAGAGATGGAAAATACGATATTCTGCTATACAGGAGGAAATGACAGCTTATCTGAAGGCTCTTGCAGGGTGAAATTCCTGCTGGTGCAGTCGGTGGGCATTTGGCCCTGAGAATAGGTCACTGGCTGAGAAGGCAGGTATGATTTGAGCCAAACTACAACTGTAAGACCTGGGGCAGGCTTCTCTGCCTTTGTATGAGTTTCACGACTGGAGCACAAATGAGAGAGGAAAGGCAGGATAGCTAAGGCTGCCCCCAGCATGCCCTGAAGAGAGATGCTGGAGTAAAGAAAAGGAATGACCACAACTTTCACCTTTCCACACACCAGCTAATGCAAGTGTGAAGATTATTAGCACACCAGGTGTAAGATCTTGATAATAAACATCCCCTTCCCAGGCACTTGTCACTCACTGGCAGAGTGCTTCTAGCTGCCCTGCCAGAGTCTCATCTTGCTTTCCCCTGGTAATGCAGATTAGAGCTCTGGAAGAAAGAAAACCCATGAATACATACAGAATTTTCAGGCTGCTTTTCTACATTTTGATGAAGGTGACTGCAAGACCTAGGAGATGAGGATATGTATTGAAGTCCTGCCTGTAGCATCTGATTTCAGAATTAAAACAGCAGTCTTATAAAGTAACAAGACATTAGTAATTGTAGGATAATAGATTGCAAAAGCATAGCAAAGAGCTGCCTAAAAAGAAGCCATAGTAGACTAGAGAAGTATGAAAGATATTAGGATTGACGTAGATCTTGAATATGTGGAGAAAATAAATTGGTTTGTGAAATGCTAGTATTGTCCATTATCTATAGGCCGCCATAAAAAGGACTTTTATATTTCTTCTTTTCTTGTCTTGTCTTTCCTTCTTTACAAAACCATAATGACTCTGTAGGTACAGAATGGCATATGCCATGGTAGGTATGTATCTCTTTCTTTCTCTCTCTTTGTATGTATGCATGTGTGTGTGCAATTACAAGTATCAAACTAAATACTTCAATATGCAATGATAAAATATGTGCAATTATTTACATAAGCACCACAGCCTGCATATTTAGAAAGCAAGTTTAGTTGGTTCAGGTTTGAGAATGTGAAATGTTAGTGCTATGCAATTCAACATCCACAAAGTAGGCTGGTTTTCAAGCTGGAGACTTAAAAATTTTTATATACAAATTCTCTAGTCACTGTTGGAAGTACAGACCCTTTTAATTCATTGTGAACACTACCTGAGCAAATTGCCATAATAGCAGTGCTTTAGCAAATACTTTTTTCACAAAATTTCTGTGGTAATTTAGAGAAAATATAGTTCATGACAGAAATAGAAACCCATAGCAGAAAAGATTTGGAGTCGCAGTATCCCAGCAAGAATCACAGGCTGCCTGCTCTACCAGATGACATCCTACCTCTCGCCTCCTACTTCAGAGCCACAACATATATATTAGTCAATTACAGATAAGCATACTGACTGGGACATGACAGGCCATGAGCCTACCTCCTTATATTACTTTATAGGTGGTTTACCATGGGATGTGAACAATCATTCTCCACAGACTCTGGAGAAAATAATGTGAAGAATGAACATTGTGATCAGTTCTTCCCCCAGTTTTTACAAATGCACTACACAAGCCACTGGACAGATTTTCATTTCTGTTGCCATTTTCATCATTGCCATTTTCATTGCGGGGAAAAAAAGTGAGAAACTGTGGCAGTAAGTGATGCTGCTGCACTGCAACAAAGAAATTGCACTACAGCAGAAGTAAAATGTATCAGCAAACCTGCAGCAGTGTGGGCAGTCTCTCCAAGATAACAGTCTAGTCAGGCTTATACAACATGGGCTTCAGTTTCTCTGTTCGTTCCTTGAGTTAGGAGGAGATTATCTGTATGCATCCATCAGCTTTTGAAGTCCAGATTTATCTGAGGAGGAAACACCCTTCCCTTCTCATCCAAAAACCTGAATACCTGAGCCACCTGACAACCCTGGCTCTGAAATTCTACCATCCAAGAAACATGTTGACCTCACACACTGTACATTGCTAATTTTTCCCCAGGCTGAGTATGGTGCATGACCTCTTTTTTCTCACATCAATTCCTGTAAAAAGTGCGGATACGTACATTTTTGATTGTTCTTGAAATGATGCATTCTTACCATTCTGAAAAGGGAATGCAAAGTTTGACATTTTCTTTTCCTACCAAGACTTACAAAAATATGCCAGTAAGATAATTTTTCTTGAAGAGTGAGAGATAAGGGAGCTTGTGCTCATATAGAGTTTTCTAAAATATGGATTGTGAATTTCACTTGACTAATGTAAAATAATATGTATGGCTGCATATACTTGCGTATGACACTCAGATAGAAGTGAATGTTTGTCGTGCAGACCTGGATTACCTATACAGTTAAATTGTATGTCTGTCCTCTGTAATCTGTCTCCATAAATAACTGAAAAGTAAACTTCTCTTCCTCCTTCCAAAAAGTGCTTTTAAAATTCTCCTTTGTTACATTGTCTACGAGAAGCTTGACAACAGTTGTTAGGATGCTGGTGATCTGAGAGTACCAACTGTCAGGTTGACTGGTGTTGTTAAAGTGTTCCTCGTTCCATCAGTCTGCCTTTTTCCATCTGCTGCATCTCACTTCCTATAGCAAACTCTCATGAGCAGGCATAGCTTCTGTGTTTTCTGATGTACAGCAGTGAGCACAATCATCACAGCTATTAGAGGAACAGAGGAAAAGAAAGAAAAAAGTTATGGTACTTGGATAAAATCTCAGAAATCTTTTCAGGCTGTAAAAAAAATCAGAATCCACAAGATATTAACAGAAAGAGAAAGACAGCTGCATTCTTCATGTACCAGAGAAAATAAGCCCCTGTCTGATTTGCATGAAACATTTAGTTTATTTGCATGAAGAGAAATCTCTTTTTACATCACCTATGGGTGTTTGAGGCCAGTGTGACCCCTGGCAATAGCTTAATTATCCATTAGCAGAGAAGGATTAGCAAGCCATTTACTGGGACAAGTAACTATTAACCTGCCAGGAGAAAGCTCCTAAGGGGCAAAGAGCTGCAGTCTTGACTACCTTGTTTGCCATCTCCAGCATAGCAAGTGGAGGCTGAAGCTGACATCCCAGTGCAGAAATCATGTTTGTCTTTGCAATGCAGAAGTTCATTTCATGTGATGTTGAAGGATCCACCACTAACAGATCTTTCTTCTCACTCAGAGGACATGGAAAAGTTACGTGTCACTGGGATAAGATTACTTCTGCAATTGGCTCTGCAGCTGCCCTCAGTGAAAACATTTTACCTCCTCCTATTCAAGTGCACGTTTCCGGCAGCTCAGTTCATATCCTGCCACTATTAAAGCCAAATTCCTAGTGATTTCAAAGGCACAAGGGCATCACATGTGGAAATGTGGAACTCTTCCCACTGGCCTTTCTGCAAAGAGAAAAACCATCCTAGCACTGCACTTTGAGTGCTAAATCAGTTGTGATCTTAAGCAGTTACTTGTTAAATCCATCAAATTAAGCTGGAAATGAGGAACACCTTTGCATAGCACCTCTTACTCCATGTATGAGAACACTATTTAAAATTCAGTTAATGACAATTCATAAAGTTTTCATTAACAGTTATCCACTGCCGTAAAAGATTTTATTTTTAAATTCTACTTACCTGAAATCATTGATTCATGGGAGTATGATAATGACTTTGTAGCTTGTTTCAATGCTATTAGTATTGTAAGGATGCTTTTTGGGTTAGTGAGCCTTTTGATGCCACTTCATGTTTGTTTCTTGAAGCATAGTGCTGCTTTTTTTTTTGCTAGACTTATGAGGTTGGTTTGTTTGTTTTTAGGCAACTGATGTAAAGTAATTACATTCTGGTTGGCCAATGAAGTGAGACTGGATATTTTGCCTGTGAATCATTATAGCAGAAGCAGAAGAATTTTGTGTAGCAGTAAAGCAGCTTGTGTTTGTTTGTGCTCTAATTTCCAGCTGCAAGAAACAAAGAATGCAAGGTGCCTTGCAGACATTTGAAACAGGCAGTGTTAATTAATAAAAGGGGTAGTGGTGTCTGATCCTCTGATTCTCAAGCTGTAGGCAGCCCTGGCTACTTTGCTCTGCCGTAATTCACAAGCAAGCTTCCCATCCAACTTTGTCATAACATGATATTTTTGACTGTGCAATCAGGAATATTATTCTAAACTGCCTGATATAAGTGAAACCATTAATTCCCAACCCATTTCCTCAATAAATAAATATTTTCAAATATGGATATAATTATGGGATTTGACTCTTGAATTTTTGAGAAAATAGAAACTGACTAAAACACAAAATAAAGATGAAAGATTATTGGAAATCTGTATAGCTAAATATGTAAACCAAGTAAATTAAACTTCTACATGACTGTTACTATGACAAAACATTACTTGATTTGATTTTGGGACAAAACACTATTTGATTTTCACAGTTTTGGGGACCAATTAATTAATTGCGTCTGTTTTGAAAGATATGGTAATTACAGTAATTTCAATTCTGTTATAAGTCAAGCAAGAGGGGCAGAAGACCAGCTCAGGTGAACAGGGAACTCCTCATGGAGCTCAAGAAGAAAAAGAAATCGTACTGTCTCTGGAAGCAAGGTCAGGCTTCACAGGAGATTACAGAGCTGTGGTTCTTATATGCAGGGAGAAGGCACAAATGGCCAAATCTCATTTAGAGTTGAAACTAGCCAGCATTGTGTCAGACAACAAGAAAGGTTTTATTAAGTACGTTAACTGAAAGAGGAGGTCTAAGTCTAAAGAAAACCTCAGACTGGCACTTGTTGACGATGGCCACCTGACTAACAGGGATGAAGAAAAAGGGAAGGCATTCAATTCTTTTTTTTTTTTGCCTTAGTCTTTAATAATATGGATGGACCTTGGGATGTTTGATCCCTGAAGCTGAAGGACCATAAGTGTGGATACAGTGACTTTCCACTTGTGGACGCTGAAATCGTAAGGGACCAGCTGCATCAGCTGAATGTTGACAGGTCCATGGGGCCTGATGGGATTCATCCCAGGGTAATGCAGCAGTAGCAGATGCTATGGAAGGACTCCTCTTGATCATCTACCAAATGTTTTGGGACTCTGGGGAGGTCCCTGCTGACTGGAAGCTAGACAACATTATTCCAATTTTCGAACAGGGCATGAAGAAAGATCTAGAAATCATCAGGCACAGTCAACATGAGTTCACAAAGGGAAAGTCCTGTTTAACTAATCTGATATCCTGCTATGATATGGTCATACACCTAGTGAATGAATGTAAGGAGGTGGATGTAGCTTTTCTGGATTTAAGTAAGGCCTCTGATACTTTCCCTCACAGTATCCTTCTGGATAGGTTGTCCAACTGTGAGATGAACAGGTACACACTGTGCTGGCTGTAGAACTGGCTGAAGGGCAGGACTCAAAATGTTGTAGTGAATGGGGCTACATCTGGCTGGCAGCTCGTCACCAGTGGTGTTCCTTGGGGCTCAATCTTAGCGCCAGTTCTGTTCAATATATTTTTTAATGATCTGGATGCAGGAGTTGAATACACCATTAGCAAGTTTGCAGAGGATTCCAAACTGGGAGAAGCTGATGACTCTCCTGACAGATAAGGGGCCTTGTAGAGGGATCTGGATAGATTTGAGCATTGGGCTATCATCAATGGCAAGAAACGTAACGAGAACAAATCCTGGACTCAGCACCTGGGATGGAGTAATGGGACACAAGTATAAAATGGGAGAGCAGTGGCTGGAGAGCAGCCCTGCAGGAAGGGACACGGGGGTGCTGGCTGACAGCAGGCTCAGTGTGAGTCTGCACCCTGCCCTGGAAGCCAAAAGGTTGCATCCTGGGTTGCATCAAACACAGCATAGCCAGCTGGTCAAAAGAGGTGATTATCCTGCTTTATTTAACGTTAGTGCAGCCTCCCTTTGCATACTGTGTGCAGTTCTGGGCCCCGCTTGAATTCACCCAGAGGAGGGCGACAAAGTTGGTGGAAGGGCTGGAACGCATGTCCTGTGAAGAGCAGCTAACAACTCTGGGTATGTCTAGTTTGGAGAAGAGGACCCTGAGGAGTGACCTCATTGCTCTCTATAGCTTCCTGAGGAGGAGAAGTGGAGAGGGAGATCCTGATCTCTTCTCCCTGAGATCCTGGAACAGGACATGTGGGAATGGTTTAAAGTTGCACCAGGGGAGGCTTAGACTGGACATTAGGAAGCATTTCTTCCTAGATACTAGATACTTTCTACTTCCTAGATACTTTCTTCCTAGGACTAGACTATCATTGCAAGCCCCTTCCAACTGAAATATCCTCTCCTCTCCTCTCCTCTCCTCTCCTCTC
>Ga0065711_1002040_pt1 | contig 37152 bp, 22 predicted proteins | sample Hoacrofraction12_FD_59098 | JGI IMG/M metagenome (GOLD analysis project Ga0065711, IMG submission 59098) | Hoatzin crop microbial communities from Cojedes, Venezuela - Epithelial fraction 12 v2 (version 2) | ecosystem: Host-associated > Birds > Digestive system > Esophagus > Crop | place...
ACCCTGCACTTGCCCTTGTTGAACCTCATCAGGTTCCTCTCTGCCCAGCTTTCCAGCCTATCCAGGTCACGCTGAATGGCAGCACAGCCTTCTGGTGTATCTACCACACCTCCCAGTTTGGTGTGTGTTCCTGTAGCCTATCTGTACAAAATATTGGTTGATATAATCTCAAAGCTTCATGCAGCTATTGAGGCAGGCTGTACAACTAGTTGCAGTAAAGGTGAAATGACTGATAATTTTTTTTTTTTTTTTTTAAGAAATCAGCTGGTTTTGGTTAAGGGTTCTGGGGTGAAATCCACTCGGAGAAATGCAGATCCACAGAAACAAAAACTTGTTCTACAGATACATGTATATGTTTGCCAAAAACTTAACTCAGGAACTTACTAAGGTTCGGAAGAAGGTACCAATCCAGAAGTACTAAGGATCTGTTTAGGTCCCCCAAGTTCCCTTTGGGATGTCAAACCCTGCTGTTTGGGAGGATTGGAAACTTACTCCTTTCCGTGGTTTGCTGAGTACCCCAGGTCACTTCAGGGAGCATTGAGAGAAGGGCTGCTGAAGCTATAGAGGAATCTCAGGGGTCAGCCCCAAACCAGTATGCCCCTGTTAGAAGGATATACTAGGCAGAACGGTTTGTACCCTGACAGTGCACTGAAGTCCCGCAGGCGGAGTCCAGAGCTTAATACTGAATCCAGCAGACCAGAACCCAGCATTGTAGGCTGGAGGATTCCCAGGAAAGGGAGCTTCAGTTGTTTCATTGGTAACTGCTTGTTTTGAGTGGTTTTCTGTATGTGTGATGCTCAAGGGTGTCTGCCATTCACCTTCCTCCTCTCTTGTTGGCAGCTTCAGGGACTTAGAGGGTCCTGTTGGCCCAGATATTGCAAAAGGCCAGGTGGCTGTGCTCCCTTCCACAGTAAAACTGGGACTTCTGAGGCTGCTTTTCTTATTTTGAGTGTTCTGAGAAGATATACAGTGAGGTATACTTGCATACTGCAAAGAGCAAGACTGTGCAAGTTTCTAGTTTAGTTAAAAAAAACAACCAAAATTCCTCACAAAGATAATGTTTGTGAATTTTAGAATCCAGAAGTATGACTCTGTATTAGATCATGTATTCACTGCTCATGAGCACATGATTATTCTCTATCATATGTCCTCGATGTCCTGGGTTATTATAAAATTTCTTTACATCTATATATTATGCTGCCATTGGCAGTCTTCTGTGCCCCTCTGTACAGTCAGCCTTTGCTCCTTCATAGCTCACTGGATTATAAAGCACTTCCCACACCTATGAATTAGTTTTACTTCTCTAATGAATGTGTTTAAAGCTTTCTTCCAAAGTCACTTCTTCCTAGGCTTAGAGCGCTTGTCCTTCTTTGTGTGCTTATTTGCCACCTCCACTGTCTGTGCCACAATACTACATAGAAACTCTTGGTGACAGATCTGCAAAACTGTATGTGCAACTTAAATTGAGCGGTGCTTTCTGTTGCATTAAAAATACATAAATATCATCGGTTCTGAAGGCTGCCACAGTGTTATTCCAGTCGTTTGCCTCCCGGTGTGTGTACAGTAGATAATTACTTAGCTACTGGTCTGTCTTGCATCAGTTGAAATGTTACGCTTCTATATGCTTCATGTCGAAATGCAGAATGAGCCAATACAGTTCTGACAAACCAGACAACTGCTTTAATTTGAAGGCTGGTGTAACTGATTTGGTTAGGGCAGAATTCTCGTATCATGTAATGGGAGTAAATTAACATTTGAAAAGCAGTGACCTTTAACTATGACTGAAAGACTAATGGTAGGTGTCCTCTGAACTAGAAAGTTTTAGGGGCACATTTCTGAAGGTGCCATCTGAGGCTTTCAAAAGCACGTGGGCACTTATCTTGTACTGCACACTCAAGGGAATTAAATTATAATCTTTCTCTGAAAATCTCTGCAAGTGCTGCGTGCACCTGTAGGAGTCCAGCTATCTGGCTCCAGTGCCATTTGCTACATGTTCACAGGTAAACAGTACGACTTACTAATTCTTATTTAACAAAACTTAGATTCTGAGAATGTTTAGATTTTTTTCACTGCTCACCTTCTGAATACCTCTACTACCTTTTAGATGCAAATAACGTGCATTTTGTGATGATAGCATATAAATGCAGTCTGACAAAGAATGTGTTACGTCTAGCTTGAGCTTTTCTCACCCCCAGCTTTCCATAGCTCCTGCACAACTCCATGAAGATTGAAGCCGATTTGAGCTAGCACTTCTATAATACTCCCAGAAAGATGTTACGATGTCCTTGCTGGGCTACGTGTCTGAATTGTTAAGACTGCCAGTCTTTACAGCAGTCTTTAGTTCCAGCTCTCCTAATTTGGGAATCTGAATGTCATTGACTGAAGTCAGTGCAAAAGATGGTCTGATGTCTGGACAACCAAGCACTCAAATTATGCCTCCAGTGACAGCAGTGCTGCCTATGTCTTGGAAGGATTTTCTCAAGGATTTTTCTCAGTGTTCTATACGCCATTTTTAGAAACTTGTTACTACTTCACACTATTTGGTATCAAGAGGAAATGCTGAAGAGCATTTCTGAGCTCATTCAGTGAGCTGATTATAATAAAAGTATGTTGATTACTAGAAGTGCCATTTAAGAGTGCTATCGTAGACAACTTTTTCCCATGGAAAATTATCATGACAAATCAAGACTTAAAATAGCTTCAGCAAAAAATAATAAATAGTGCTGGCTTTTAAAGTCTGTTGTAGATAAACTGTAGGGTTTCCTTTCTTCCTGATCATAATGGCTGCTGAAACCCAATTTGCTGTTAAGAGCTCAAATAGTTCTACTTTTGTCCTTACCGTATTTTTATTTTTCCTCCTTAGCAATGCAGAACCTCCCGAAAAAAGATGTCGCATGAATAGCTTTGTGGCAGATTTTGGAAGACCTCTAGAGTCGGAGAGGGTCTTTTCTCATCAAATAGCTGAAGAATCCCGGTCACTCTTCCATTTCTGTATTAATGAAGTGGAACATTTGGACAAAGCAAAACAAAGTCAGAAAAGTCCAGCTCTGGAGAGTAATATCCACTTCCAGGAAGTTCCCAGGAGCAGTGGAATATTTGAAGAGGACCTAAGTTGTCTTACAAAATTCAATATTCCTAATTTTGTGAACACTGAGCAGAACTCTTCACTAGGTGAGGATGATCTCCTCATCTCAGAGCCGCCAATCATTCTAGAAAGCAAATCAGTCATGCAGTCTTCCCATCGGATCCTTGACTGAAAAGTCTTTTAAGGTGAACGTTCTCATTATTGGCCAGTCTGAAGCCTTTCTTGGCCTTCTAGTATGTTGATAGAAGGTGTTTTGGACCTCTGCTTTTTGTTGTAGGTAAGACTGGCTGTGCTGACAAGTCAGTTTAGAAAAATGTAAAAAAACTGAATGCTTTATTCTGATGCCTTCTGTGGTCTAAACCTTTTGCCCAGCATTATTTTTGCTTACTATTTTTTTTGTTTGTTTTTTAAATGACTGCTTATGTCCAGCTTCTAAAGGATACCATAATAATTTGCAGGGACTGTGAAGGCTGGAGCGTGGCACTAGGAGGTGTATGAAAACTCCTTGACCAAGAAAAACATAAACCTCAAAGTAAGACTGAAGCAAGGAATAAACAGACAGCCCCTGGGGAGGTTCTGCAGCTTCTGCTGCTCCCAAAAAGGACACCTGAAACTGAGCAGCACAATGGAGATCTGCTTGGCATTAACTTGAGCTTCTGAGTCCTAACTGCTTTTTGGTGCAAGTTAAACCCAACTTACAAAGCTTATGGAGGGAATACCTTTCATGTTAAATTGTTCGGTTGCAGTGTTTACAAAATGCTACCATCACCTGCTGCTGAGTAACAGCAAATTGGAGCCTGTAATACAGTACTTCAGAGTGACATTCTGACAGCTGCCCAGTGATGACCCGGAATTAGTATTCTACACACAAACAGTAATTTAATTTTTTTTTTTTAATTGCTAGTGTGAACTTCCAGTTTGCCAAGTGCAGGATTCAGTTGCTAAATTGCAGGAAACCAGATAAAAACTAATCTTCATTTGCCAATTAGAGTTACTGTATGCAGATGGTGGTGGTATGTTAAGCTGTCATTGTCCTTTGTTTATAGGCTGAACCTGCCTGTGTTTTATGGCTCTGTAAATGACCCTTTCTTGACTAGTGGGCCAGTGAAGGGCTAGCAGGCTTTGAGTTGAGAGGACCAGCTCCAAAGGCATAGTGTAGCTGCACTGGCTCCATCTTCTTTTTGTACTCGGTTGGGATGGTGTTCTCTCAGGGAAAGGTTTGTTAAGGGATTGAACAGGTGTCATTTCAGCCTTGAATTTTATTTTTCAGAGAAGGAATAAGGTTCTGAACCTTAGCCAGTACTTACATTACATTTCAGCTTTCTTCAAGAGACTTGTAACCAATGGCCAAATGGTTTTAGGGCAAGCACGTAGGATGCAGAGGAGCCAGGTTCAAATCCTTTGCTGGATGTGGAATAAGAGTGCTCTGCAGGAAGTTCTTAACTGAAATGAAACTAGTGGATTCACAATACTGTGCCTAAAGTATTCTTGAAGCTAACCTGCTTTGTATACAACATGTTTGTGTCAGTGAAAACGGGGGGAACCTCTTCTGTTTTCATCTTATTATAAATTACTTATCCCTAAATTGCCTGTTTTCAAACTTAATTCTTGCACTACTTCCTAGTGTTTAAAGTAATGGGATTATACTTAAAACAAAGCAGAGACTATTTAAAACTAGCAGATTATTGCTGAAAATGGTTCCCAAGAGAAGACTGAAGTGAACCCTGTCGTAAGTGAGCGTAGCTGCATGGGTTGCAGTGTAGGTCTCCAGTATGCTGCTTCAGGTGCAGAAAAGGCCTCCTTTTACAACAAGTACTTAACTGTAAGTGAGTATGAAACCTGTAGCTGTGGGCTTCCCTTTTCTCTTGGCAAATTAAGAGATTTGGGAAATCTGCCTTCTGAATGTGGCAGCTGCTTCCTGCTGAGGCACCTCAAACAACTGTTAGCTAGCTAACAGTTAAGCTTCTGACTGAACTGAAGCTCAGCACTGTTCTTGCGAACATGCTCTGGGATTTCTACTAAATGTAGCTTTTATAGCCTATTTCTGGATGAGTGAGCTGCCTTCAGTGATATTTGATCTATTTCTTATTTTTTTCCTTTGCTGTGCTTGAAAACAGAAATGCTGCTTAAATGAATGGAAAGTCTGTGTAGAAGAAATATCCATCTCCTCTGCAACTGAGAAATGAAGCTTATTTTTAAAACACTTAAAACTAGGTTTCAGTATAATGCAGATCTGGCTTCAGAAACAGAAAAGCTTGCTCTTCCCAGTGGGCTAACCTAAGCTTTTCTTCTGCTGCCTTAAATCTTTGTGGCTTTTGTTCAGGTGCATAACTGCTACTTTGGGGAGAAAGGAGAAGTATTCATGCTTATGGATGCTGGTGAACCTTAACGCCTAGATGAAAGGTATTCAATAAAATGATCAAGGGATAATACCAACTTAACTTGCAACATGTCTGACTTGTATTCTTACGTCTTTCTGCAGCATGTATTAATCCTGTAAAGGTATTTGTTTGGTTCCTGCTTCTGTTCTTCCCTGATGGTTCTTCTGCATTTTCCATCTTATTTCCCTTCTATCTTTAATGTCCTTCATGCTGCTTTTTACAGAAAAATAACCTGGCAGTCCCTGCTGCACAGCCCCCAAATGACTTCAGAAGCACTGTGGCAGCAATCCAGTCTGATTCTCTGCCTCTGCATTAGAGTGGAGTGAAAGGCAAACACAGAAACTTTCTGCAGTCTTCAAAAGCAGTTGCTTTAAAGCTGTTCGTTCTTTCTGTTTCCTTTTAAGAACTAATAGACAGGATCTTTTGCCTCAGGGGAAAGGAGTTTGGTATAATAACCAGCTTTGTATAGCACTTTTTAAGAAAATTAATGTTTTCCCAGAAAACCACCATGAGTTGGTTCATTATCAAGTGAATAGAAAGTGTTTTGACCAGAGTAATCCTTTAGAATGAGTATTCTGAGTTTAATGGCGTTTGAAAATGGCATTATTGCAAGTTTTCTCACTGCTTGGGCTGTCTCTTTCAGAGCCTCTTCTCAAAATTCACTATAAATGCATCACCTGTGGTAGATTTAACTTCATGAAGAGTTCCCCTAAGATAAAAACATATGTTTGATGCCATAAGCATGTCTTGTATTCTGTATAAACTTACTAGGTCAAGTTATGTATTCCAGTTTTCACAGGTGAATATTTGTGAAATGTTCTGTGTAAACAAGTTTTAGTGTGTACCTTTTTTAAAAAAAACCCACAACTCTACAAGGTAAAATCAGAAAATGCCTGCTCATAGAGAAAATAAATGGAGAGGTAAAATGATGAACTTCTCTGTTACAATCCAGTGATGTGTGGTCTCTGAGGATTAAAGGTGATGTGCATTTGTTGTGCAATTTAGTATTTATGCACCTGAGCTGTAGCTCTTAAATACTTCAATCACAGAGGGGCAAAAATGTCAGTACTGAAAGAACCCCACAAAACCCTTCACAAGCCCCTGGCAAAGGCGGAAATCAAGTGTGCTTTTCCCCTTCTACTCTGCCCTATCTTCCTGGTAGTGACAGATGACCAAGCTAAATAAATCAACTGGAGATAACTGCAGAGCTGGACCAAGCTTGCTCAGCAGCCTCAGGAACTGCCAGGGAGCAAGGACAGCACAGACACTTTTACCGCCTGTTCTCCAACACCATCAAGAGTTAGAGGCCTGTGGTTTCGTATTTTTGGACAAGAGGTATATAGTTAGCTGTATGAAAGGCTAAACGTAACCTACGTTACCAGAGGCCTTTCTGTTCAAAAGTCAGGGCAGCACTTGAGGCACAGCCCCCCCTTCCCTGCAGAACTGGATGGGCACAGCTAGTGCTAGCATGCTGATCTCTTTTCCTTCTTTTTTCCAGGCTAGGTTAGATATAGGATAGTGGCATCAGGTACTATCAAATAAAGCCTTCATCCATGTAACCTATTTAATTTGTTACATGAACAATTTTGGCATCTATTTCAGAAAACTTGTTTACATCTCTGCCACAAATGCCATGATGAGATCTGATATTCTTCTGCACACCCTGTTTTCCTCTCTTGAAGCAAATGTCTTCTCTGTAATCAAGGTCAGAGTCACCCAGCTGCTCACTTGATTTCCTAAAAGCTTCAAACATGACAATTCAAATTCTTATACTCCAGCTGCTTCTCTGTAAACAAATGAATTCCAGTTAAACATAAGGCAATGACTCAAAGAAATATTCAAGATTCTTTTAATCCATTCATTATAATGCCTCCTGGAAATGCATACTGAAGCAATATGGTATCAGAAAAGGAAAAAACATACAAGAGTAGTATATAATTCTACTACTCTCTGAAAGATCCCACTACAATCCTCACTGGAATGCAGTAAAAGCTAATGACCTGTTTTATCAGCCTTTGCTTCACTTCAGAGCATTTTTGTCTTTCTCTATTGTTAAGACTGCTGGAGAGTCAAGAACTAAAAGCTCTTTCAGCAGAGAAGTTAAAACTTGGACCTTAGTTCTCCAAAAAGAACACCATGACTACAGCCATTCAAGGGCAGAGATGGTCTGTTACAGTGTAGAGCACTGACTTCATGGTAAATGCCCACACACTAAAGATGACGCTTCAGTGAGTGTACAACTATATAAATACACATGAGAACACAGTATATACCATATGATAGCTTACTGTAATGGTAAATAATACTGTCCCTGCTCAGTAAAATACTCAGAGAATTTAATTTTAAATTCAGTTCAAACTGGAAGATATCAGCATTTGCCGAGAACTGAATATAAGCCTCTCTGGGAACACAGGGTTGCTGTAATTTAATTTAAAAAAATCTCACTTCAGGTCACACTCTTTAATACAGTGTTACACATATAGCAAATTGTACAGCAAAGTTGAAATTACTCAGTTTTATCCTTTTCATTCGCAGAAGTCCCCAAATCAAGAAAATGCAGCATATTTACACATAGCTGATATTTTATACACAAAGCATTACTGTATTTACACATTTTATGAATACAGACCAACACTTTATTATTGGGGGACAAAACATCCATACTAAAAATACTGAAAATATCTGAATATGAAACAACCAAGATTACTGTATTAATTGTCAATTGACCATCTTTTTTTTTATATCTCTATATATATCTATTTTTATATATATACACTATCTCACTTTGTGTGTGGTGTGTGCACACTCAAAATATCCTTTCACTGTTGATTACTGTCTGTGCCTATATGGTATAGTTTACTATTTTGTTCTTTATGCATGCTCAGTCACATGCTTGTATAAGCCAAAAGGCATGTTTGCTGCTGGTCCCTGAGGAAGCATGATACATAAATACATATACAGAGACCTGAACTGTTTCACATTTGACTTAAATGCCAGCTTCAGGCAACACTCCAGGGACCTGAAGAGTACATTCTAGCTTTTATTTTCTTTTTGCCCCAAGTAAGTGTAGTTGATTGATCTACAGCCCCGATATATGTACTATAAAATTCTCAAGGACTTGCGGTGCTGGGACTTCAAACTAGTAATTTACTGATTTTATTGTTTGAAAAACCTGTCATTCCAGCCACCAAAGAGCTAGCTATCTTGGACTTTCTTTACTATAATTTGACATACTGCTTCTCCTTTCTCTATCCTCTAAGCAGCAGGTTTTTCATACAGGTTTTTTTCCATCCTGTAAGCAGCAGGTATTTCATAGTTTTTTTCCCTGCCCACTCTCCTCTCGGGAGCAGGGCAACCCCTCTGGGTTCAGTGGTTCCTGAGGCTACGTGTTCTAGACTGCCGATAGGGCTTTTCCCTCCAGTTGGGCCATCTCTTCTTTGAAACAAGGGACCAAAAGCTTAGCACACGAAGTGACACAGTGATGCAGTAGGGATTGCTCCCGCGCTGTCTAGTGTCTTACAGGCTCTAGATGTAGGTGTGCAACTCCAGCAGGGCATCAGAGGAGAGGGAGAAGGCAACAGTCTCAAACACTGAGCTTGTTACCTGCTGTGACACCAGTCAGTTCAGCAGAAAGTTACATCCACCTTCTGGATTTGGGCAGTGGATTATTCCCGTTTAGGCACACTCAGTTCTTTTGTCACTCCTGAAGACTATTGCTTTTTTTTTTCCTGGCCCCTTTTCCTCTTTGCTCAGTATTTTACCTCTAAATTTGCCCACCAACACATCCCTGCAGTTGAGCTTTAGTACATTGTCTACATATTTAATTGGCCAGCACAACTGGAAATATCTCCGAAGTACACAGAGAGTAGTTGGAACTGGAGCGTCACCAGAGAGTGCCTGCTCTGCTCCAGCCCTCCACTCATTCAAACTTGAAAGGAGTTTAAATGGAAGGAACGTTTTACAAATTAGAGGGAGAGAAGCAAAATGTTGGAAGAGGATTTCCATGTCCTACTGAATGAAAAGTAACTCTGAATACTAAAAATACAAGACAAACAGGACGTTACTCAAATTGTTCACGAAGGAATCGCTGTAAGACAAGTTATTAACAGAAGTTAAAAATATCCAGGCATGTAAAAGCAGTATCTGAAGAAGCATCAAATGGAAATTCTCAATGCTAATTGAGTTTACGGAATAACCTCAATATTCCTAGTAATTTTTTTTTAAATTGCATATAACTTTATTGCTAACAAAATATGGGACACACAATATGACTGGGGTGTAGTTCAGTGCAAATCTACCTTGGACAAGCAAGATTCTGGATAAGATCAGACTGTAATTCAATTTACAAGTGTTATACTAATGATTTTCAATAACATTTTCTTTATATAGCTTTGAATATGAAAATTCCACTTCTCTAATCAATCCCTATCTAATCACGTCTTCCAACAGCTGTCTGTCATGCTGAATCCCTGGGAATTAGGTGCAGGAATAACCACCCCTTGTTTCTGCAGTTCACGTAGAACATCTAATATTGAATCCAATTCCACTCGAAATCTCTCCAGTTCTTGATTCTTCCGCTGCGCCAGTCTTCGCCACCGCTCGGCCTCCTGGCTTTGCCTGCCTTCAGTAAGACGTCGCGTTAGCTGGGTTGCCTGCAGATGACAAGTAAGTCGGCACTGTGACTTCCTCATCCACCACTCAGCCAACATTGCCCCTCGGCAAAAACACACCCCTGCCTTAACGTCTGCTGCGCTGTCTCAAAGCCCAGTGCTCACGTCAAGGGGAAACAATTTGTTCTGAATATTACAAAAATTATTCCGATGGCAATAAATTCCTTTAAATATCTGCATTAGTGACAGAAGGGTAGAATCCATTACTGGTTAATGAGCCTCACAAGAATTTAACTTCTCCTCTCCAAAGCAGCAATTAAAAGTTTGACTGTTTAAGACAAGGCTGAGCATATAACATAAAACCCTCTGTAATCAAAATGAACCTTTTGAATTGTCATTTAAATGCGTTAATTAAAGAACGCTCCACAAGAGAAACAAATCAAATCGGAATGACATGCTCTGGGCTACTATTGTACTTTTAAAAACCACAAGTTGTATGAATTATCAGAAAATATCCTGTAGTCACAAAGGTCTGAAGCTGCTGCAGATAACAGTCTGAATTAATTTTGGCATGAATCCATAGCATAATCCTATGAAATTAGCCAAAATAAAAAGTGTCACAAGATATCATAACCTCCACACCACTGTTAATTGTAATAGATTCTTTAAGGAAAGCTCCCTCACTTAAAGGCCATAATTATTGTATCTGTAGTTTGATACAAAGGATAACTGTTACTTCCCTGCTCAGCAATCAGTTTTCGTACATTGTTGAGTTTATTATCATCCCTTTGAGGGACGGTTCGGTGCTCCACTGCAGATGATTAAGGGTGCAAATCTCAGATAAACAAAACCCAAAGCTTAATACATAACAAGGTTAGTAGCACCAGCACAGATTAAATTACTTAGTAATTGTTACGTATACTATTATTTCTGTTTTTTTAAAATACATTACAAAACATCTCAGTAAATGCTATAGGTCAGGTCACCAATGCAGTGGAGACGGATCACAGACTAGGCAGCAGCAGACACTTTACAGAAATGGTAAAGAAATTCAGAAATGATACAAAAGCAAATGAATAGCATAAAAAAGTAACTGCATTACAGTTGCCTTCAGCAGGACAGAATGTGAGCAAAAATAAAGTCATCGGTGGTGGCAGGGTTTGTCCTTAATCCAATGACTTGTTTTATGCACAGTTCGTTTTGGAAGGAAAATGAAGTTACTGATGTAGAAATGTATGAGAATAAAACCTTCTACCACCAACCATTCTGTACATACAAGTGTATTTCTTGAGATCTGGTTTCACAGCTGTAGAAAAACACAAACTAAGGACTGTTACAGGTTTGATGATCTTCCAGTCCAACTTCCCTTCTTTGACTTCATATATTTAAGTAAAACCCAAGCTAAAACACTAATGAAAGACAGTCATATATTTAGGTGATGAAAGTATTGAGAAAAAAAAGGCTATATGAACTAGAGAACTCTTTCCTGATCGTAGAAGCTCCCAAGATAAATGAAAAATCAGGATGGAGGCCATGACATAAAATAAGACGAAAAAAATCAATGCAAAATTGTTTTACCCATTCAAAGGATACAGATGTCAGAGACAAGAAGTGGTATCACGAAGATTCAACTGTCAAAATCCAAAATTTTTAGTTCATGGAGGATAAAAGTGCTTTTTTGTTGTTTTGTGTATTTAAAACAGTATGTGGTAGATTGCTGCAAGATGTTCCTGTACTTTTTATGCAGCTTTTCTGAATGGGACTTCTAGGGCTAGAAAATAAAATTACAGTTCAGCTGAGGAATATATCACAGCTTAAGAAAGCTAGCTTTCATCGTGGAACTGAAATGTGAAATAACCAAGTGAAACACGGGACTGCTGGAGGTCATGTGCTACAGACTTCTGCAGGAGCAAAGCCTCCTGCGATCGGGTTGCGAGGGAGCTATGCACCTGGCACGCAAGCCACGCACAGGTAACGGTCATTACCACAGCAAGGAAGTGCTGACTGGACCTGCGTCTACACTCACGAGCATCGGCAGGCACCGAAGACAAAACCATGGCTGCATCAAAGAAGTACTTGCCCTTCTGCAGTGTGAGCTAAATGAGCCTGTGCAAATACCATAAAATTACAGTTAAACCGATAAATTGCTCCTGAGGGGTAAGTGCAGACACATTCTGGTGTACCTTTTGAATTTCCTGCTCTCTTTCTGCATGTCTGGTCTCTATATGCTTGATTTTGTTTTCCAGGCACAAGAAATGTTTCATTTCAGGACTCTGGCTCTCCTTAGCCTCTCTCAATTCTTCCAACAATTTTGTCACCTACAGATTTTGAAAGATTTTGAAAGAATTGATGAAAATTATTATAACTGTGTTAAGTAGTGCATAAACCAGATTCATTTCAAAGTGTGTTTGCGTTGTTTAATCATTCCATTCAAAAGCTGCAGACAGGAAGACATAAAAGAGAAATCTCCTATATTCAAAAGCTTAAACAGTCAATTTTTATACTTCTAAACGTATAAATAAATGAATAAAGAATATTGTGATGAGATGTTCATGCACAATCTCTTCTCACACCCTGGATAAAGATCAAACAGAAAATCACAGAATCATAGAATTATTAAGGTTGGAAGAGACCTCTAAGATCATCAAGCCCAACCATCAACCCCACACCACCATGCCTACTGAGCCATACCCTGATGTGCCATATCTACACGTTTTTTGAACACCTCCAGGGATGGTGACTCCACCACCTCCCTGGGCAGCCTGTGCCAATGCCTGAGCACTCTTCTGGTAAAGAAATTTTTCCTAATATCCAACCTAAACCTCCCCTGACGCAACTTGAGGCCATTGCCTCTCGTCCTATTGCTAGTTACCCGGGAGAAGAGACCAACACCTGCCTCACCTGCCTCACTACAACTTCCCTTCAGGTAGTTGTAGAGGGTGACCAGGTCCCCCCTCAGCCTCCTCCAGGCTAAACAGCCCCAGGGTACCAGTGTATTTCTAAAAAATAAATTAAGATAAGACACGGTGCTAACACACATGATTATAAACCCCCTTTGGTCTAATAACTGACAGGTCAAATTAAATCTATCAATGATTTACAAGTGATTTCCTAATCCTCCAGATATTCAGGTAAGTTTCCTTACAAATCCCTACTGGTGTATTCTCATTCTTTGCCTATTTTAAGTAACTCGATATTTCTTCATGTAACATCCTAAGTCTTTTTTGGTCACTCTCTGTATGTGTATAAGTAAACTAAAGCGTAAGCTTTGCAGTTTTTATCCTTCATTATAACCCTTGGCTCCCCTTACCCAGTGTATCTGCAAACTGCTAACCCTCTTCCAGCACTCAGCCCTCCTTGGCTCTCTGCTGCCGAATTCAAGTAGCTGGAAGCACTGTGCACTTCGTAAGATGTTGCCACTCTTACTGAGAAGTGACTCCAAGATGGCTTACTATTAATTCTGTTTTTTTCACGTGGCTTTCTAAAATAACGAGACCCTATGCTATTACATTTTTCCTGTCCATTTCTCCAGCAGCTTTGAACCTGTGGGCAAATTTCAGCCACATCTGACAGAGGAGCAGAAGTCTTGGTTCCTTAAGTTCTGTGAAAAGGAGTGTCTGCTGCTTGTCTGCTAAGCTGCCCTACTGAAGGAAAGGGCTGATGCGTGATCATAAGTACATAATTAAAGAAAAATTCATGCAGGAAAGATGTTATCAAGGGGAAAAAGCCCCAGGAGAAAATGGGCTCCATATATTTTGCCAGCACCAGAATTATGTTAAAGACAAAGCTGTGCTATGTAAGAGAAGTATATAGTTAGTGGAAAACATCCACAAACAGCATTTCTGAAATTAATGTTCAAATAGCAATCTTCCAGTGAGCCTGAGGAAGAAACTTTCCCGTTTTTGAGGTACCATCATTTTAGAGAGAGGACTCTCCATCCTGCTACAAATGGTAGAGCTTTTTTCCCCTGTCATGGCTAATTACATTTGCAAGTTTGGTTGCCTTCTTTTTTCAGCTTATTTAACCACTTAATGCTTAAAATGTATTTTTAAAGCAGCACAGCTTGTTATTAAAATAAAGCAATCACACTAGAGGGCAAAAGCAAGGCTTTTGCTTTGAAATTTCTCTCTGGATAGTCCTGCAATGATTATTGCAACAAAGGCCCTCCGTTACATTTTCTAGATGCCAGCACCTCGAACTCAGCCTGTAACATGTGGGTCAGGTAGGATGACCATCCTCTTCACCATCACTGGCATAACAACCTGTAAAAACATTTGTCTCGTCGCACTCTCATCCTGTTTTCCCAGGAGGAAGGACTGCACATACGCTGAGGGCACTGGAGTGAAACAAGCTTTTTACGGAAAGCCAACACCTATCATTAGATTCATAGTATGAACCCAGTCTCAGCCTTTATTCTGCAAATACAGAGCTTGTTTAATAGGAGATCTTTTTTCTCTCTCTACAAACCCTCACTTTTGTATAAATACAAAAGTGGTGGAATTTTTCATGGATAAGATAAATACTGAATGAGTTTAGTGAGACTAAGATTAATTAAATTAAGTATACAGTAAACACATACTGATAATTTTTTCATTTCTTCTAAGTAAGGACAGCAAACGAGATTAAACATCTGGAGTTCTCAGTCCCTTACAGAATAGGAGAATTCTTTTTAATAAGTCTTGTGGTTAATTATTGTATTATCAAAATGAAGTTAAAATTAGCAATGTTCATACATCAAGGAGACGGTGAATTGAGCATAGGCACAATGCTAAGACAGGCTATATCCTCCTCCTCCTCCTCCTCAGGAGGCAATAAAAAAACCAAAGTTTGGCAGCACTTTAAGAACGACAATAGCATAGCCAACAGTTCAAAAAGCTTGAGCTAAAACTTTACACAGTATTATCCCAAAAACGAAAACATGAACAAATGAATTTTTTACATTATTTGCTATTCATAGATTAGGAAAAACCTAGATACCTCTCTCACAAATCAGTTCACTATTTCAGAAGAACTATTACAACTAACCTTCTTTTCTTAGAGACCTCAGGTTTCATGGATACCAAAGGAGAAACCCAAGAATATAATTGCCTAAGTCAATTTTATGGCAATGAAGGATGAAAAAAGGGAAGGCTTTATCAGAACAAAGAATTTGAAAACAATAATAAAATATCCTCTTAATAAAGAAAAAGTCTTGTGGTCTATTCACTACCCATGACAACTCTCAACGAAGAGGCTATGAAAGCTTGTATTAACCTGTGGATTAATTGTCATAGAGATGTCAGACATTTCTAAAATCATCATCATATAATGAAAGGAGGTCAAAGTTCTACGTTCTGTGCTGTGTTGTTCTATCATTCACATTAGAAAAAGATACTGCACTCTCAGGTGTAATTGATGTAGAAGCAACTGACAAAGATACTGTTTCTAAGCCTTATTTCCTATGTTTTATTTGAGGCTTTACAAGGATGAAAGTGAAAACTCTTTTATTAGTATAAGGTACCCCCAATCCAAATTTAAAATATACCTCTTTTTGTAGGAGTTCCTCTCGCAACTGTGAAACGAGAAGGGCTTCCTGACGTTTCTGTTGTTCACTGATCTGTTCTTGGAGATGTTTTATTAATATCTACAAAAAGGTTAAAAATATTCATCATTAACATAAATGCCCATGACAACATGTGTAGACCTATACAGGAAAAATACACCAAAAATAGAATCAGTATTGTAGTACTGCAGGTACAACAGATGGATGTTAACAATGCTACCTCTAGCATATGTGCACTATTTAACAGTCCTCTCCGTGGCTTGTTAAGTAGTGCACAGATACATAGAATCAATCATAGAATGGAATCACAGAATCATTAAGGTTGGAAAAGACCTCTAAGATCATCAAGTCCAACCGTCAACACAACACCACCATGCCTGCTAAACCATGTCCCGAAGTGCCACATCTACACGTTGTTTTAACACCTGCAGGGATGGTGACTCCACCACTTCCCTGGGCAGACTGTTCCAATGCCTGACCAGTCTTTCAGTGAAGAAATTTTTCCTAACAAGAAATACATATGTGCACACATACAGTATATGAAAACAAGTCTCAGTCTTCAAGTTACTTTCCTCAGTTAAAAAAAGTTCTGAAATAATCTGCATGTAATAGCTGTTTCTACCTTCATATTGTGTGTAAAGCTTCTCCCAAAATTTTAATGCACAAATATAATTACAGGCCCGGGTCCTTATGGGGGACTTCAACCATCCAATACCTGCTGGAGGAACACCACAGCACGGCAAAAGCAACACAGAAGGCTCCTGAAGAGCACTGATGACAACTTCCTGACCCAAAGGACAGAGGGGCCAGCGAGGAGAGGTGCTCTGCTGGGCCTTAAACTCACTGACAAGGAAGGGTTTGTTGGGGATGTCAATGTCAAAGGCAACGTTGGCTGCAGCGACCACGAGATGGTGGAGTTCAGGATCCTTACAGGAGAGAGCAGGCCAAAAAGCATGATTACAGCCTTGGACTTCAGAAGAGCAGACTTTGGCCTCTTCAAAGATCTCCTTGAAAGAGTCCCATGGGATGGGGCTGTGGGCATGGAAGAGGGGCCTAAGAAAGGTGGTTGACATTCAACGATCACCTCCTCCAAGCTCAAGAGCAGTCCATCCCAACAAGCAGAAAGTCAGGAAAAAACACCAGGAGGCCTGCACGGATGAACAAGGAACTCCCAGCAAAACTTGAACATAAAAAAGCAGCACACAGACAGTGGGAACAAGGACAGGTAAATTGAGAGGAATATCGACACACTGTCTCAGCATGCAGAGTTGTGGTTAGAAAAGCCCCAGCCCACCTGGAATTGAATCTGGCGAGACTGGCAAAGGCAACAAGAAGGGCTTCTGTAAGTACCTAAGTGGCAAACAGAAGATTAGAGAAGATGTGGGCCTGCTAATGAATGGGGCATGGGCCCTGGTGGCCCAGGACACAGAAGTGGCTGAGGCACTGAATGCCGCCTTCACCTCAGTCTTTACTAGCAAGACTGACCTTCAGGAATCCAAGGCCCCAGAGACTAGAGGGCAAGTCTGGAATGGGAAGGATACCCTTGGTGGAAGAGGATCTGGTCACAGAATACTTATGCAAACTGCACATAGCCCTGATGAGATGCAGCCACCCGTGCTGAGGGCAAACATCTCTCCTACTTTCAAAGAGCACAAGGCAGCGGACGCACAGGCTGGTCATCCTCACCTCGCCCTGGGAAAGTGATGGAGCAACTAATCCTGGAAATCTGGCAGGCACCTGAAGGACAAGAAGGTGCTCAGGAGCAGTAAGCATGGACTCACAAAGGGGATGTCATGCTTGACCAATCTGATAACCCTGTATGATGAAATGACTGGCTTGGCAGATGAGGGGAGAGCAGTGGCTATCGCCTACCTGAATGTCAGTAGCAAGGCTGCAACACTGTCTCCTGTAAGATCCTCATAAAGAAGCTGATGAAGTATGGCTTGGATGAGCAGACAATGAGGTGGATTGCAAACTGACTTAAATGGCTGAGCCAGAGCGTGGCGATGGGTCTAACGAAGTCAGGTTGGAGGCAAGTAACTCAGGGAGGGGGGGGGAGGGGTGGAGCGCATAATTATCAAATCTGGGTCCAGTCCTGTTCAACATCTTCATCAATGATCTGGATGATGGGGCAGAACGCACCCTCAGCAAGTTTGGTGATGATGTAAAACTGGGAGGAGTGGCTGATACACCAGAGGGTTGTGCCACTATCCAGGGGGTCCTCAATGGGACAGAGAAATGGGCTGACAGGAACCTTATGAACTTCACCACAGGGGAGTGCAAAGTCCTGCTCCTGGGGAGGAACAGCCCCAGGCACCAGCGTATGCTGAGGGCCACCCAGCTGGAAAGCAGCCTGGCAGGCAAGGACCTGGGTGTCCTAGTGGGCACCACCTTGAACAAAAGGCTAATGGTATCCTGGGCTGCATTAGCATGAATGTTCCAGCTGGTCAAGGAAGGTGGTCCTTCCCCTCTACTCAGCTCTGGTGAGGCCACACCTGGAGTACTGTGTCCAGTTCTGGGTTTCCCAGTGCAAGAGACAAAGAGCTACTGGAGAGAGTCTGCAAAGAGCCACTAAGATGATGAAGGAACTGGAGCATCTCTCATAAGAGGAAAGGCTGAGAGAGCTGGGACTGTTTAGCCTGGAGGAGAGAAGGCTCAGGGGGATCTCATCAATGTTTACAAGTGTCTAAAGACAGGGTGCAAAGCCAATGGAGCCAGGCTCTTTCCAGTGGTATCCAGTGACAGGAGAAGCAGCAAAGGCCACAAACTGAAATACAGGAGGTTCTGGCTGAACATAAAGAAAACTTTTTTACTGTGAGGGTGACCAAGCACTTGTTTGGGTGCCCAAGCCCAGAGAGATTGTGGAATCTTCCTCCTTTGAGATATTCAAAAGCCATCTGGACATGGTCCTGAGCAGCTGGCTCTAGATGACCCTGCTTGAGCAGGGGGCTTGGACAAGATGACTTTCAGAGGTCCCTTCCAACATCAGCCACTCTGATTCTGTGAATACAGTGGCACAGGCCTGTTTCTGAAACAACAGATCCTACTTCAAAGAAAGATACACAGTTTATAGTAATCTAGAAAGAAATAACTTTAACAGATATCTATATACGATGAATGCACCTATTCTATCTTACCTCTTGTGTTGAAATTCTGTTGTTTAGCTCAGCTACTTTAGAAGTGGAATGCTCCTTTGCGTGCTGGCAAAGAATCTTCTCCACTTCCCTCTGATGAGAAGCTTTCAGAGATGCAATGTATTCTTCTGTGTCTTCCTGTATCCTGAACAGGGAGAGGAAAATCAGATACAGTAAAGCAGCTACAGACAGTTCTTCAAAAATGTGGCGAAGTTTCTCACTCGAACATATAAAATATCAAAAACATTAAAGGCAGTGTGTCTTTGAAACTTCATAACAAAACCTGGCAAGACAGTATCACACCACTACTTCTACTGCTCTGGAGGGATGACAGGGTGGGAAGCCTACAACTTTGGGTACGTGCGTCACTGAAGCAGAGGCAGCTAGAATACAGAAAACTGAGCCAATCACCTTTTTTGTCTCCTCTTATGAAAAAAAGGAGAGAAAATAGGTGCTTTAAAATCATAATTCAGCTGTCCTATTTCAGGTATCTATTTTAGAACAGAATGTGTTGCAATCTAAATATGCCCATTTCCTCTGCTTTGACTAAGAAAGGATCTGAGGGAGACTAGCTGAAGTGTAAAGTTTCTACACTTGGTCAAGTAAATCCCACTGAAAGCATACCCCAGTTCGAAGGAAAGTGCGTGTACCAAATATTAATGCTCTGCAACACAAGTACAAAGCATCTAAAATGCAAATGATTTATACCAAGATCTTTTTACTCAAAACCATGATGAACTGTAGCATTAATAAGTAGGGTTAATATAGGTTTGCCTGTAGAAAGAATCATGGCAGTGCACTGCTCTTAAAAAAAAAAAAAACCAAACCAAAACCAAAAACCACCAACGAACCAAATGACCAAAAAACTCAAAAAAACCTCAAACCCAAAAACAAACAGGAAAAAGGAAATTTACAGAGAACACCAGCCAAGTATAAGCTAGCTTCACACATGGCTGACATGTTAATGTGTCACTTCGATCCTGTATCAGCCAACACTTAACCAAGGTTTTCCAAGGAACACGTTGCGCGTTTACCTGCGTATGTTATTTTCAGAATAAGCCAGACTTGCTTGAGACTTCACCCTCTGCTGGCTCATTTCTAGAGACAATCTTTCCAGCTCCTCTTTCAGCTGTGCATTTTCTTGCAGGACTTCCAAGAGATTAGAATTAGAAAAGGTATGCGGTTGGTATATTTTGTCATCGTTGAAAATGCTTAGAAAGGGTTCACTATTGCTGGAATTCCTTTTATCTGTTGCTGAGGTATTCTTTTTCAAGATCTCTGTAGAGCTTTTCTTATTATCCATTTTATTTCTCAAATTATTATCAGACAACATCGCCATCCTTTCTTTCTGAAGTTTCTCTACAGTTTTTGTCAGGTCTTGAATTTCTCTATTTTTGTTGAGCAGTTCTTCACTTAGTTTTAACAGTCTGTCCTTTGTGTTACCTTGTTTCATTTGGGAGTCTGTGGACTCTAAGTCTTTATTATCCTTTTTACTTCTGAGTTTTAATTGGGAATTTTGACTTTTAAGGTTTTCAATTTCTGTCTGGAGATTTTTAACAGTGATCTGGTGGGTCGTCTTTAGATTCTGAAGCTCCTGTTCAAGTTCTGCAGAACTGGCTTTGTCACCATTCAGTTCTGGTGATTCACTCATAAATTTGTAGGCAAGTAGTTGCTCAAGCTCCACAAGTCTTTGCTCATACTGTATCTAAGGGAGGGGAGTGGGAGGAGGGGAAGAAAAAGCAAGTTTCCTCAAGTGTACTTTTATTATTATCTCTTCCTCTTATTCTTTCAAGTTACTGCACATCTGAAGCAAGATTTCACAAGACAGGATACACATCGGTATTGCCAACACCACTACTCAATCAGCTCAGAAATTAGAGAGCGAAAAAATTATGTGAAGCAAACTTAAGTCAGCCGTAAAACAGAACTACTCAAAACATTTACTACAAAGTAATCCTCCACTCACAATGAATGCATAACTATGGGAAAGAAAATTAAATTAACAAGAAACTATTTCATTTCTATATAATTGGGTTCTCCTCAGGCATTACCAACTCGGACAGGTAAAGTAACATCTTCTTATAATATAGCAGGAAGTCTTTAATTTTTTAAAAATCTGTCAGTATGTATTTGCCATGAGTCAGTTTGAAAACATTACTGTCACAAGCCTCAAAATTGTACTTCACATTTTTAAAAACATCTTAAAATTTAACTGGAGAGATCTTTAATTTTATTTATTTATAAGTACGAATATAGAAGTATGAATTCAGAGAGACACAGAATCTTTCTTTCTAATGAGCTAAGGAAAACCTAACCCTTCTTAATAGCCTGGATAACCTCTAAGGAAAGCCTGCTGAGTTATTCACATGGAAAAAAGGAGGAACAACTGGCCAGTGCTTTGCTTTCCCTCTCGTTAAGCACCTGTGCAGTTCACACCGGACTTCCATGCTTCCTGATGCAAGTCTTAAGACTCGCTCCCAAGTAATTTTTGGATAGGATGCTTAGTGTTCCCAGCCGTTCCCTGCAGAAATGCTCAGTTAGCAGACCTTTGAAACTGCAGCCTTAGCTACGGCAAGGAATCAGGCAAGCAGCTACTCTGACCCACAGGATGAAACCCACTTTTCTTAATTGTAAGAAGTAAATTATTATGCCTCAAGAAGTTGCCCTCTCAGTTTCAATACTACCCTAACAATTTCCATGCTCTTTTTATCTTAGATGCTGAAGCTACTGAAATTCTGGTTATAAGTTCTTTCAGTATTTTTTCTCTTGAATGTGGTGTTTGCCTTCAGTTTTCACCACTACTCTGTGTTAGACCCCAGTAACCCTGTGACTGTTACTGGCGGAGCAGACTGCTCAACAAGCCTCCAACTTTTACCTTGATTTTTTGAAACTGTTGTTCCATGGCACGGAGACTTTTTTTAGCTTCATCATCTTTACCTTCAAGTTCTGTTTCTAACTTCTTTATTCTTCTCTCCAAAAAATCAACTGTGTGTGTTTTAGCTGAAAGATCATTAGTGTTCTCAGCAGCAGCAGCAGCATAAATCAAAGCAGGCAAAGAATTTGGATACCTTCTCTTTAGAATTCCTTCCATTTCTCTGATCTAGCAAAAAGAAAATTAAGTCAGAAGTCAAAAAGAATAAAGTTCTAATGAGAAGTGAACTGAAATAAGTGACAGAATGTTAACAAATGTCATCCACTTAAGGTGGGTGAAGAATGGAAACTAGAGATGCATAGGTTGAGGTTTTTTTTTACGTTGTTTACATTTATATTATTATTTATAGAAAAGTAAGACTCACCATCTCTTACTGATTGACTTATACATCATCTTAAAATACTGCTCTGGTCTTCAGATTGTTTTATGTCAAAGGGACCTTTTATTTACTTTCTTAGCACTGAAGTTGTGTATGGCTCTTAATGCTGTTAAAAGTATTTGCTTTTTTTCTGGACTTATATTCATGGTCTACTTTTCCAACTGTTATAGAGAGATTTCATAACAGTATTGGAATTATTCTCCCAATAACAGATTATATGCCTTTTATTCTGGAGTCTGCAATAAAATAAAACAAACACCTTCCATGCAAGACTAATAAGAAGCCCCGCTTGTCTATGGATATTATTCACTTTACAATACTGCAGAGGCTCTTTCCCATTGTCTCACATTCCTACAAAATACAGCTGCCATCTCTTAAAATTCAGAAGCTAACTTTTCCTCAGTAGAAATATGGATTTTAAGGTCTCTACTCCCCTAGTTTTCATGAATCTTGTAGGAATCCAATAAAATATAAACCCCTACTCTTGAATCAGCTTGGTTGGAATTGGTCATAATGTTAAGGGATTACTGAACATAAACAGAAGGAGTCTTCGAAGACCAACAGTAAGCCTGTGTGTGCTTTTGCCCTCTTGCCCTTTCCAAGAAACTCTAAACAGCGTTTCAAAGGATTTTAAAAAGGATAGCAGTAAATAGCTTGTTAGAACATACTAGCAGAAGAGCCCATTGTAAGTAACACAAAAAGCTGCAATTATTTAAGAGTGTTCCATGGCTCAAGTTACTTTACCATAGGGCTTCACTCAATGCTTTAATCTTCTGAAAGGGCTGGTGAGTGTTGTAAGAGACCTTATCTGAAATAAAGGTTAAACGAAATACAGTTCTATTATTGCATACTTGTCGCTCAAGATCCTGAATTCTTTTAGCGTCTGCTGCTCTGTCTCGCAAACGTTTCTTCTGTTGCACACACTCATCTCCAGCTTCAGCTCTGAGCTTCTCAACCTATCCAATTTATGAGAAAATAAATTGAAATATGTATTCAGAGACATTGTCCTGTAGTACAAAAGTAAGCATTTCAAACACACACATAATATAATATAATGGAAGTATTCTGCAACTTAAAAATCGGTAACAGCAATTTCTGTACTAACTGATTCTTCAGGTTCTTAAACTAAGTTACAGTTTCTTCAAGCCACTTAAGATCAAAGGAGTTGAAGCTAGCTATGGAAATCAAGACTAGAACCTTCAGCTCTCTGAAGGGACATTCTTATCTTCAGACCAGTAAATCTGCTTCTTTCTCCATACTTCCAGGATGCAGGCTTGGTTAATAAGCTATAACATAAAGTATCACAGTGCATTACGTGAATTCAGGGCAAGTTAAGGAAATGAGTTTGTGATTTGCAAGGCTATGCTCTGTGATGAGATACAGAAACAGCCACAAAGCAATGTTATGTTGTGCCTACACGAATTCTGACTCTCAGGATCAGGGTAAGGAACTGCACAGCTAATGCTGCTTCACTCTCATAAGGTCTGGCCATGAAGACTCAAAGCTTTAATCTAAAATTGAATTTCCTACCTTTATCAGCCACTATGATCACTGTACAGGGATATTACACCTTGTACAGTTGGAAGTATTCCTATCTTGATTTTTCTCTCATATTGGCAGTGTTAGCATAAGTAATGCTTTTATGGCAGCATAGTTTGACTAATTCGATTGTTTCTATGAAGTCAAAGTTCTTCATTGTTTTTAAACACCAGACCATCCTGAAGAAAATGCAAATAAAAATATTGTCTTTCACAGCAATGATATATTGATCAAAGTGTGATATGGTGGTGTTTCAGGGATCTCCTTCCCTGGCTGCACCTTCAGAAGTACCTCCCTTCATCTGTGATGTCTCTAATAAAACATCATGAAAAAATTCCAAGATTAATTATATTTTATCACTGGTAAAATTCTTTATTTCTGTGAATCTTAATTCAAATCTACTGAAAAGCAGGCAATGCAAACCTCTCAGCTATTCAAGATTCATGTATTAGTTTGGTGTGCTTTATATTTTGAATGTTTTGACTTCTTCTTCCCTACTAGAGCAACCAGAGAATTTTTCTAAGCCAGAATTTAGAACTGGTACTTAAGAGAAAAAATAAGTTTTGCTTATGCTGCTGTGGAGTAAAAAGGAGGAAAAAAGAATGACATCAGGGATGTTCCAAGTTGTTCATGTAACAATGGACTTCCTTCTCTTAGTCAAGAAATTTGCAGGTTTTAAGGAAACACATTAATTCCGTTTCCAGAAGCATCATCAAGATGTCCAACAGAAGCAAACTCAGGTTTTAAGCATTCTGCGTTTGCAACTCTCACTGCATATGCAGTAATATAAATTTTTGCATATAAAGATTCCACATTTGATTTAAAGGTTATAACGAGGTTACATGTTTTTTCTTGAAAAAAAAAGGATTATTATGGACAGAATTGCATTATACTCATCACTAAAAAAGAAATAATTTGAAGTTCCAAGTTCTTAGATAAAGCTCACTATTATCACCTCTAGTTTTAGTTTCTCAGTTTCTTCTCTTGCATCTTTAAGACGGGCTGCATCTTTATCCAGAAGATCTTGATTTTCTGCATACCACTGAAGTCGTCTTTTTAAATTAGTAATTTCCTGTTTGTATGATTCTTCCATAACTTTAAATTCATAAGACTTCTCACCTACAAGAATAAACCATCCTTAGTACTGTTTTATTAATTATGTACTGAAGAAGTAATTAGTCAATACTACCCTTCTCAGCACATTTCATACATTTACTCTTTTGACAACCCTGTTGCTGCAGTAAAGTTTTAAAACCAGACCCCAATTAGGATTTTATATGCAACAACATTTGAAAATACCACTTTTTTTCTCATACATAGCAGTACTCAATGGTTCACAGTTTACCACGGAAAGTATTTAAAACAGAATGTCAGGGGTGATCTATTCTTGATCACATTCTGGTAAACAAATGTTCAGTAACAACATGGATGACAATATAGAATATATGCTTAGATATGTATTGCCATACTCCTCCCATTTTGGGTTCAAGTGTTTTGAGGAGTCATGGAGGTAAATATAACAGCTCTTAGCACTTGTGGTGCCTGATACTGGAAGTTAGAGTCCGGTTTCTGGCCCCCTCTCATTAAGAAAGCTAAAGGCAAACTGGAAAGAGTTCTGATAAGAATGTTGGAAAAAAGTCACAAGGTGTAAGTTATAGGTTAAAAATGGACAAGATCTAGGAGACTAAGATGCAACTTAGTAAATCTTCTCTTGTGAACAGAGTTGTCATATAAATGGAATCATCTGTTTCCCATGCCCAGTGGAAGATGGGCAAGAAATCAAACTTAACAGGCAACAACAAAGAGTTTGGCTGGATACAAGAAAAGGCTTTCCAATAGTGTCAAAGGCACTGTAGCATGTCCTTCACTGTGTGCTTTTATAAGTTTAGAGAAGCTTTAGAAATGGTCTAGATGCATTTGACTAAGTAATATTTTAATAAGAAACAAGTTTTCGTTACATATTTATTTAGTGTAGCACAGACTAGGCAAAATTATTCAACAAAATGAAGGTGCTTTACCTGATGTGGATGCAATCTGGACTTTTGCTAAATCCCTCTCCTTCTTTGCTTGTCCCAAGTCTACCTCAAGAGCCTGTTTATCTTGTTTGAGACGTCTTACCTCTTCTTGTAATTTAGTTTCTTCCTTCTGAGTTTTAAAGAAAATCGCAATACAACTATATACACATTGTCATACAAAAAAACAGAACATGCTTTTTCACCACAAGATGATTCAATCACAACAGCTGCATCAGACCACAGCAGCAATGAGGTTTCCTAGTTTTGGTATTATTCTCAGGCCTTGCTCAGCAGAGCATGGTAAAACTTAAGCTAAACATAAATTTTTTTTTTTTTTCAGTAAGTCTTACATAACTGTCTTAGAAGTAGAAAACATTTGCTTTTTGAGACAGTCATAAAGACAATGGCTTTACTTATTTCTAAGACTTAAGACTCTAGCTTAAATGGACAGATGTATTGTCCAACAGTTCATCTTGCTACATTCTATTTCTCACCATTTTCTGCATGCACTCTCTTCTGTTTGTTTATGTGTGACTTCAAGACTAAGTAGGACAAGAGGTCTCAGCGCCAGCCTCTGGAGATGGAGGCCCTTGGTCCCAGCGATCCATAGGTACAGGAGGCAGCAACTGAGGGGGGAGGCTGTGATTATGGACCCAGCCAGTAAATAGACCAAGTGTATAGAGCCAGCAATGGCCAACATGTGCACGTTACTGCTCGGGAACTCCTATCCTGATCTGCTGAACAGGATCAGTCCGTCTGTGCTCCTCCTTTTTCCAAGAGCACTGTCTGTATTTCTGTGGTGTGAGCGAATGCACTGTTCTCTCTATTCTCCGTGTGCCTGACCATGCCAGTGTTGTCCGTGTGTTTCTCTCCGTCTTTGGACCTTGTGTTCAACCTTGTTATAGGCTGGATGTATGGACAGTGAAGTGTAGCAGTAGCACCTATGAGACTGGAACCAGGGGAGCCCCTGGAGTCTTAAGAGCTCAAAGTCAGCTCTAACAGACCAGAAAAGCCTCCACTGGCCCTGAAACTCACTGGATCCAGATCCTCTTATCACCTACCTAACCAGTTGCCGGTTGATTGTTTTTAAAAAAAAACACACACACAAAAATGGAAGCAGCAGCTTTTAATTTCCAGTCTAACTATCAGAGGAAGTATGCACCAGAACAGTCCCCCCACTTGCAGTAAGCGGAGCAACATAAGTTCCTGAAAACCTTTAATTTCAACATGAAGCTTACTAAACATCCTCCCTCAAAACCACAAGCATCTGTAGGACTACAAAAAAAGTTAAATGGACGAATAACAAAAGATTCTTTTCACTCTGACGTTCTCTTCTAGAGCTTAAATGGTACAGAACAGGGATAAACAATCTTTTGGATTTGTCTTCTGCCAGAAAGCTAGAGAGGACATCACTACTTTCTGCCAGCTCTCACAAGATATTTCAGAACTGCCAGTAAACATGGCAACACTGCACTTCTTTCAGTGGATCTCTGTCTTAGGGGATTACATCTGGAAGTTCATTTGATGAGACATTTGTGAGACAGAAGCAAATAATTAGCGCTGTAGAAGAGTAGCATGCTCCACTACTTCATTTACGTTATTAGTCTACGATATGGATGGTTATGCGTTTTTTGTAAGAACACATGAAAAACAGTCTTGCTGTATACCTACCTGTGCTGCTCGAAGCTCTGAAATCAGTTCTGTGAAACTCTGATTTCTGGCTGGTTCAGAATCCTGCATGATTCGTGACTGGATATTAGTCTTCTCTATCTTTTCTCTAAATAGCAACAGCAAAAACAGTCATCCAGTGTGGTGAATTGGCATACTACCAGTGGCGTACTAAAACACAAACTCCCCCCAAAATGGTACCACAAAGTCAATCTGCGCAGGCTCAAAACAAAGAAAGAAGCAGCTATGCAGTACATCTTTATACCACAAAATTTCACCTGTAAGGTGAAGTGTTCTCTCACGTTGCACAAACTCGTTTGTTGGGACTACGCAAGGGAGGGAAACAAAAACTATTCTGCATCAGTGGCACTCATCTGCGGGCCTCTCCCAAGCACAGATTTGTAAATTAGGGTACACGCAATTGCTAGGTTTTTCTCCTCGTCACTAGCACAGGATGCAAATCTGAGAAGACCCACAGTGCAGTGGATCTAATGGTTCCTCCACTGCCTAGATCTCTTGTGGCCCCTGATCTACTGTGTATCTTACAACAGTATCACAACATTTTGACACATGAGCAGAGCCATAATATCAGAACAAGTGTAATATATGTATTACAGATTCTGATACAAATATTTGAATTTTAGCATTGAAATAGTCCCCAGATGGAAGGCTCCAGTCTTCCTACAGGTTTGCAGAATCAGCAACAAGACCAACAATTAAGTGCTCATCATCAACATAAATCAACTCACAAAAGAAAAAACAAAACCACAAACCCCAGGAACACTGGAAAACATGCACTTGACAGACTCTGCAGTGACTCTTCATAAATAAAAATAATAACCACAGTTGAAAACTCCAGAGATTTTAGGTCTGATATTTGAATAAGCCTACCTTAGGACTATTAATTCAGACATTAAACGCTGATTCTCCTTAAACATTCGTTCTTCATTATTTTTGTTTTGGATTTGTAGCTCTTTCATTTGTTTGTATAACCTCTCATTTTCCTAAGACGAGACAGACAAAGTAAAGGAATGTTCATAAATTACTGTTATACCCAGTTCAAAAACAATTGTCTAAGGCTTGCATATTTGCTTTCTGAAATACTGAAAGCAAACACTAAATGATTTATTCCCAAATTTCTAAAATGGACACCTGACTTTCATTATCTTTATGCTAAAGCACTATACAGTGGCCTCTACAATGTTGTCCAGACATCTGCTCACTCTGGAGAACCTAGGCCAGTTCCTCTGCAAAACTATCCCAACTACATTCTAAAAGCACATACATGGATGGGTGCCAATAGGTCAGAGCTCAGCCTACCCATGCTTCAGTCCTGTGGACACAAACCATCACCGATTCGGGATGCTCACAGCCATACTGGCAAGAAATTGCGCCTACACCAGGAAATGCTGCTGAGCACTAGCTGGAAGTTCATTAAACTAACCTATTTGGTTTTACAGCTGCAGGTATTCAAAAGGATCATTAAGCTTGCATCATCTATTTCTACACTTTACTAAGTAACAAAATCAGACACACTAACAAGATTTCCTTCAAATCAGCTGCTCGTATTCTGTGGAAAAACATCTTAAAACCAGAACCCTCCAGGTTTCTAATATTGTTTCAAAATACTAGATTTTTACTGCATTTGGGGCAAAAAGGTTGTGGTTCTTTATTGGCCTTGAAGTATTTTCCCAGTTCTCAACCTACCAGTCAGCATATTTTTACAATGTAGAATACTTACATGGAACTGTAGAAAAACTTAGCCCAAACCAGATGTGTGAAATACTTTTTAAACGTGCAATACATATGTCCCCTTCACACCTAAATTTCATCCATGTTTTAGATAGCAAGATAACTGTATTCAACAGAAAAGTAGCAGCCATTAAATAATTTTGTGTCTGGAATTGGCCAGAACACAGCTCGATATGCTGTGTGGTATACCTGTTGATAACCTTGAATAAGGACCTCTTGATCTTCAATTTCTTTTTGTATTTGTGTCAGTTTGTCTTCGGTGACTGGAATTGCTGTATGACAGGCCCATCTCTTTTCTTTAGTCAGCTCTTCCATACTACTTAACTTTCAGAAAGAAAAAGACACACAATTAATAAGACAGTTCTGTTAGTAATGTGGAATTCTCTACAAGACTACACATTATATTATACACACGTCAATACATATTAAAGCAGACCAATGGCCAATCTTATGACTGGCGTTTTACAGAAGCATTAAAACAGGAACAAAGTATAAAAAGTTTGGGAAAAGTTAAAATTTTTACCCTCCCTCTTTAATTCTTATGTGTCTAGACAGAAGGGTATAGTGGAACAACCCAGGGCATGTGCCATAGAGACAAAACACAACACTGAAAAATGCATAAAAAAAATAAACAATATCTCAACATATAGTACTTATCTGGAATCTGTTAATCTCTTACTCTTTTTTTTTTTTTCACAGAAGAGCAAGCGAAACCTTTGCAAAAAGCCTGCTCCACAACTTTCAAAATAGCAAACTAAAGGAACTCAAGATAACATAGTTTATCTCTGTAGGAAAAAAAAAAGACCACGTCTTACGGGCAACAACTGTAACAGTGGGTATGCATTTACCAACTAGCAGTGTGTGTGTGTAAATCCGCATTTTCAGCTTGTTAACAATTCAGGGGAGGTTTAGATTGGATACTAGGAAAAATTTCTTCACTGAAAGAATGGTCAGGCATTGGAACAGGCTGCCCAGGGAGGTGGTGGAGTCACCATCCCTGGAAATGTTTAAAAAACGTGTGGATACGGGCACTTCAGGACATGGCTTAGTAGGCATGGTGGTGTTGGGTTGACGGTTGGACTTAATGATCTTAGAGGTCTCTTCCAACCTTAATGATTCTATGATTATATAAAATAACATTAATTTCATTTTCCGAAGCAGTATTTCTCCTGCTCTATAGTAGTGAGATGCAAGATGATAAACTACCTTACTCTGAAGAACGTAGTTTTCCTGACCCAACCGAGAAAGCTCTTTTTCATGCTGTGTTTTCAATTCTGCTATCTCTGTCTCTATTTCTTTCTCTTTTTGTGAAACCGTGCTGGTTAACTGTTGTATCAAATCACGAGCTGCATTCAGATCCTCCTCTGCAACTTGTAACCGTTTTAGCAAATACAGTTCTCTATCACAGCTTTTGATAGGAGAAAATGAGAAATCCTAGTGAAGAGAAAAATTCAGGGAAACATTACACTGAGCTGATTGTTTACCAAAAATTCTTCTCCTCAGTTTTACTCAACTGGTTTGTCTAGCTCTTGGCAACAACATAAGGCACTTGGAGAGAAAAAAAACCCCAAACATTGTAACAGTAAAACACCCTGCATTGACTTTAATGAGCTCCTTTCTCATTTCTGAAATGTGTGGGGAAAAACAAACAAAAAACAATCAAGAAACACCTCTCATAGGAGAGCCACTACACAGCTACCAGAATTATTCTGTTATGCATCTTACTTCTTTGAAAAGCAGTAATGATTTAGGTATTCAATGAATCATTTTTATACAGTTTATAAGGAAGAAGGAAAATCCATCATGGTACTGCAAATTCAGTCATCTTGGAGAAGTCAGTTAAATACTGTTTTAGTATTTAGCAAATAGAAAAAATACCCCAAATAGTAGTACTGTTTAACATTCATAACCGAATAGTTTCACTTTAAAAGTCTTATTTTCCCATTTTCTACCAACAATAATTTTTAGAAATTAATGAGCATTCCAACTTCAACTATATAGAACCACCCAAGTAACAGAATTGTCCAAGCAACTGCAAAGCAGTATGATTATACTTGCATATTTTAAAAGCAAGAACTAGTGTTTGACTAAAGGAAAGTCTTCATTCAATATTTCAGCATTTTCCCATCTTGTGATAATTATGAACAGACTTGAAAAAATAGGCTTGCAAACCAAGTTGTACATACTATAATTAGGAGCATCACTGATTATTACTTACATGCTGATATTGCTCGCAATGATCCACAGCCTGGTGTTCAAGATTATTAACAACTGATTGGCCAGACACAACTCTGTTAACATTCCCCTTCAAAGTTGGTTCATTAGTTGCAGATCTTATTACTCTAGTAGCAAATAAGGCTTCTTCATTTAGGCAGAAAGTAAAATAGAAGAAAATTAAATTCAGAATTTAATGTCCTTTCAAAAAAATCCATTTATGTGAACCACCCCCTAAGCATACAAATTAAATATTCTACTATCTGGATTTTGAATTAAATACAGAAACTTGAGAGCAATGAGACATTATGGGAAACGTTGTAGTCATCAATTCCTTACTTAAAAAAAAAAACAGCAAGGTAAGACAAAACCCAAGGGAACAACTGAAACAAGTAGCTGGCTAAGAAATCCTTCATGTAACAAGGTTAACAAGGTTAGTTCTCTGCTCAAGAAGTGGCCAGTTATCCAAGTATACAGAAATACAACATATTTCAAGCTACGGTGAAGAACACAGCAATTTTCAAAATGGACGCAGGAGCGCAGACAACATACAAAGACAGGCAACATTTATTTGTTGCATCAAATAGCAGCTTGACTGCAAATGAAAAATCGGGGAAGTTCCCCCCAGAGAGGAGGACTACTCACATCTTAATTCTTCTGAACTACAGACAGTAACTGCATCTATTGCCTATAGCAATTTAAGCTAAGAGCTCCTGCTTAGGAATGTTATACCCGAAAACAAACAGGCAATGATGGTTTTCCAAATTTAGTACGTTTTGTATTTCTCACACTGCCCCCTCACAGAGGCGCTCCCTTAGCGCTGATGATTAGGGGATTGTATGATTCCTTGCCATTCTCTTCCTAGCTACAGAGGTCCCCACAGGATGCATTGCGGTGAGATTAACTTCTGAAGCTATGGAGAATGGTTATAGCTAGAAAGGGAAGAACATGTTTGAATAAGGCTAGTGGCCTCGTTTTCTCGGGACTTGTCATTCACTTCCATCACCTCCACCTGGCTGTACACTGTCCTCTTCGTTTGACAGCTGCCACTGAAGCTCTAAGATGGGCAGCATAATCCTAAACTGCTCCTCCCAACACTACATGCAGGGTTTTTAAAAGCATTACATGCACTAAAACCTGCAGGGTTATTTTCCTGTGCCTCAGAGAAAGCGAACACCATCTGCAAAGAGGCTAAGCTGAATTGTCTCATGAAACTCTTCAGGCTTCACCCAAAAATAAGAGAGTTCCATCCTTTATTTGAAATGCAGCTGTCACAGGACTGCAACATTGGTATTCTCCTTTCCTTAGTGTTACAACAACAGACATGAACAGAAAATAGCACTTTCTTTTTAGTGTTTCCTTTGTATTCTAGGAAAGCAAAGGTAAAAAGAAGCAGCTTAGAATAGAAATTAGGCATCACACACAGAAGTTAGCGTGTTAGCAAATATTTGCATTTACTGTAATGAAAAATGTAATTTGTAGATACTTATTTTTGAACAACAGCCTCAAACATACTGGCAGTGTATGCGAGTGCAAATGAAACAAGACTGCAGTACAAAGCTTTATTTAAAAGTCTCTCTTCCAACAACTTCATGCTGGCACAAACAAAATTCAACTGCGTTTGGTTTCAGATTTCTTGAACATTTTTTTGGTTGGTTAAGTTTTTTTATTTGTTTGTTAATAAAAGGTGAAGCATGAAGAGGAAAGCTCTCTGGCTCTTTAAACTCAGACTTCTCACAACAGAATTACCTTTAGATCTTGCTCTATCTGCAGGACTTTTGGCTTTCACACTAGTCTTTTTGAAAGCTTCTTTTGGTGCTTTCCTTTCATTAGCTGGAGAAAACTGTTTTGAGAGTGAAGTGGATTTCCCATACCCAGAACTTCTAACCATCCCATGAGGACCATATGAAGATTTCTTTTTATGTAAAGGTGCTGGACTTCTGATATTCTTGTACAACGCTTGTTTAGTTGCCATTGATTCTGATCTTTCATTCTTCAAGAAGCAAGACTGAAGAGCCTGTGAGAGAGACATTTGTATAAAACAAGTTTTAGGCCTTAGTGTGATGTGAAGGTAGCTTTCACTACTAAAACAACATAAAAAAACAAGATTCAAGCAGCTGGTGACAGGACTAGGCTGCTGGTCAGTATGCTTGTCTGACTAAGCCCTACACTGATGATTGCAGTCTCTCCTACATTCTTATTGAACTGCATTTCTAACAGTCCCCTCTGTAGGTATGCTCTCTGTTCTGAGCCTGCATATGTTCACACATGTCTCCACAACAGGAATATGTGCTCAGACTCCTGCTAGCTTAAGCTTGGGACATGGAACCGCAGCAGCCTTGCAGACGTTAGGCTAGGCCAGAAAGAATCCTGCTGGTCCCAAAGCCCACTGGATTTGGCTACCTCTAACGACAGCAATGGTAACATGAGGGTTTCAAGAAAACAGCAACAGTCTCAATTTCTAAACACCAAAGCATAACCAAATGACAGGTAGTCTAATAATATATACAACTTAAATGTATTTCTATATAATAAAAATGATATTACTTACCTCTTTAGTTTTGCTGCCTTGTGAAAGCAGAGAGTCTTGTACTATCCTTTCTCTTAGTACCTCAGGCTGTATTTCACTGGTCTGAATTTCTTTCTCAGTCACCCTCTGAAAGTTATCATCATTCACAGCTGGCTGCAGAAAGATGGTCTCTTCTCCAAGAAGTTTTTCCAAAAAGTTTGTATTCGAAACCACACTGTTCTGGTGCTCTTTAAAGGCCAAGTGACTGGCAAGCTCATTCGCTATGCTGCCTGCCTGTACTCCAGGTCTACAAGAGAAAGGAATAAAGACTTTTGCCCTTTGCTTTTCTATCACTTTGGAAAAAGTGGGCCATTTTTCCTTTAGGTACCAGCTGTGAAGACTGCTTGAATTTGAAAGAGCCACCAGTCTCCTTTAAAGAACAACCTTGCAGATTCAGTTATAAAGGCAAAAAAGACTAGGCTAAAGGTTCACTCCCACGCTGTGGAACAAGAACGATTTCCCAGCAGTGACCGTTTTTGAGGAGGTACCAAACTGGGCTACAAGACGAACACCTGCAAGCATGCAATTAATGCTAATGGTAATTTCTGCTGGGTGTCTCTACACAATAAGGTCCCAAAACTCATTTGATAAGCATAACCTGTTTCTGACAGTTCCAGGGCCTGTGCTTCCAGCTCTAGCCACAAGAGCTGGGCCAAATCAGCAGCAGACATGGAGCACAGGTTAGCAGGACTCACAAGTGTAAGCAGAATAAGAGGATTTTATCTTTCCAAAGATTGTGGAGGTTGGAGAGCTAGGATAGGATGTGGGCTGCAATCCATGTATGGGAGCCGAAATCCATGTATGGGGGAGGGGGAAGATGAGCAGAAGGCTGGGAAAGCAGAGATCCTAGCTGTGGTAGCTGCGAGAGTGAGCAACACTCCTTCAAATGATTTGGCAAACATTGCTGCTTATCATTCAAACAAAGTTTGGGAATCCCTGGTCTAAAAAAGTTAACCCTGTATATTCATGCTACAATTTACTGCAAATGCCATAATACCAGCGCATAACATAACAAAATTTCAGTATTTAATTAGGGAAAAAGACTGATGAGTTATTTTGTAAGCTGTTTTTCACAAATAGTTTATGGACTTCAGTTATCACAATTCTTCACGCATTCTGAAATAAATACCTTTCATGCTCCAAATCAAAACCTCTGGTATTACACGAATGTCCTTTAATAGGTTTCATCAATTCTTCCACAGTAGGTAAATCTAATTAGTGCAAAGCAATAAAACATTAAAAAAAACTTAGAAAAAATGTTTCTAAAAAGCACAACATTTAAAAATGTTTCATAAATGGACTATTCAAGATATTACTGGTTCACTCATTTTTACATGCTTGTACAATCAATGTATGCATGCCTTTGAGGTATTTACCTGATTCAGTGGTTGACATGGTTTTTGCACAGATGTCATTCTTTTGTGAAACACCTTGCACTAACCATTCCGAGACTGCCATTGCAGAATCACACAGTTTTTGCTCATCAGTGTCTCCCAAAGACTGATCAATGTGATGATACGCTTGGTGTAATGCTTCAATGTCACTGGTGGTTTGTCTGTAGAGAGCACCTGTGAAAAATGCAGGCTCATAAAGAGACACTACAGAAAAAATTAATAACCCCCCTGCCTTTTTACTATAAACAGTTGTCAAGTTAATTAGTACAGTCTCATCTACAGTTTGCATGCCTCCCTCATGACATTTTCTCAGTACTAAAACTAACAGTATATGTCATATAACTATTTTAATGGATACCATCAGAGCCATTGTCTAGACATGTGGCATACACTCTTGTACAAAGTTTGGTAAGATAAAAAATATTTTATAATTGTGTTCAATGCTGTCAAATAAGAATTTCAGCTATAATGAATAACGAAAGGAGATGGAATTTAAATCAAACTGCAAAGTCAAAAGCGACTTCAAAATAACAAAGTGTAAAAAGGTGTCTTTTCAGCAGAAACATGAATTTTTCCACAAAATATTTCCTCCTCCTTTCAAGATTTTTACTAAAACTCAAGAGCTTCATGTTCACTGACAACCTAAGAACAAATCAAGACATCAGAGCCACGTGTTCTGAAGTATGATTTTGGGGTTTGTTGGATTTTTTTTTTCTTTTAAGCAATACTTACCTTCTTCATTCATTTCAATTCCACTGGCTTCTTGAGCCAGATAATGTTCACCTAAAGCTACATCTGATGTTTCAGCGGCCTTTTGAAGTTCTGTAGTTGAATCTTGTGAATCAAGTAATACAACTAAAACCAAGAAGATAAATGTTCAAGAAAACACAATTCTCTTACTTATACTCTGTCTACACTGGAATTAGGAGTATACTAAATCTTACTGTGATTCTTTAAACATGCAAAAATGCTATATAAACTATTCTAATGGCATTAATCGTAAACTGATTGACTGCAAGCACCAAAATCCGAGTGCTAATCAGATGAAGCAAAACAAAAAGTTACACTGACAATCACTGTGAAGTGCTAAAATGTACATTAATTTTTAACCATTTAAGTCCAACAGACTTTCAGTAGAACACAATAAAATCAGGTGAAAAACGTCGAAATAGTAAAAATCAGATAAGAAAGTTTCAAAAATTTACATTTGGTATTCTCCTACTTATCAAGGTTTATATTTTACCTTTGGCCAGCATGCCAGTGTTTGCTTCTTCCTAAAAAAAATAAATTTTAAAACATTACTTTTTGAATTTCAGGAAAAAGTAGAAATCTGGATGAACTTTAAAAGTTGGTCCAAAAAATAAGAACAGTTCTTAGAGCTCCAAGAATACACACTTCTCCTAAACTCTCCTTAGCATGCTAAGAGGTCCTCAATACCCTATACTCAACAACCCTTTCACAAGTGACCAGGAACTAAATGCTACTCTTCATAAATGAAATAATATTTCTGTACCTTCCTGATTCTCTTATACTGTAATTTGAGAAAAGAAAATAACATAGCAGTAAGTACATTACACTTCCATTCTATTTGTTCTTATCAAACACTTATTAGCAATATTACTTTAATAGAGTTACTTTAAAAGAATTGTAAGACATAATTTATCTGTTATAGGTGAAAACGTGGTGCTCTATAGACTCCTTTCCTAAAAACAAATCAGAATGTGTGCTCCAGGAACACACCTGATGTGCTCCAGCCACATGTGCTCCACATCAAAAGACCCGACTAATCTAGTGTTTTGGTTTCAGCTGCCGCCGGCAACAAAAGCGCCACGCGGCCGCCCTTCCCCCCGCCGGCGTGTGGAGGAGAATGAAAAGAAAGAGGCAGAAACTGGTGGGTCGGGATAAGGGCAGTTTAACAGAACAGCAAACAGAGGGAAC
>Ga0065711_1002039_pt1 | contig 37150 bp, 33 predicted proteins | sample Hoacrofraction12_FD_59098 | JGI IMG/M metagenome (GOLD analysis project Ga0065711, IMG submission 59098) | Hoatzin crop microbial communities from Cojedes, Venezuela - Epithelial fraction 12 v2 (version 2) | ecosystem: Host-associated > Birds > Digestive system > Esophagus > Crop | place...
TATTCTGGCTGTTATCTTTAGAGTTAGCAAAGCCTCTTCTAAGCTTTTGAACTTGACCTTTGGAAGGTTTATATTTTATAAAGCTGTATATGCTTTAATAAAAGAAGGAAAACTTAATCTGTTCAGATACTGGTTTACTATAAAACTATATGTACTATTGTACATTTTTTCTTTTTTTCCCCCCCTTTTTTTTACAACAGCATTGTCCTAGAAATGCAGTGCCAAGGAAATTGTTCCGCTTGTGACTTGGTTTGTGGAAAGCTTAGCCTGTGGAAAGCTTAGCCTGCTTCCATGTTTTTGTCAAAACAATCAAGCAGTATCATTGTATAAGCAGCCTAATTGAAATCATTAGAGATATGTATGTTGCTGTAACTATGTCAGTCTCTGCAGTACCAGTAGTTTACTGGGGCAAGCTGCAAAAAATTGATGTTTCCAGTTTCTGTCTTTCCTTTGGATTGCAAGGATCTGAAGGTTATGTTTTTTGTCACTTTACAGATGTGATTATACAAAGCTTTGCTGTCCCTTAAATAACAACAGAATGTCTAGATGTTGTCTTCTGCCTTTTTTTAATTGCTGAAGAGTAATAAATTCATTCTGACTTTGTAATAACTTGTGCATGGTGCTGGCTCTTTCTCAGCTACATCAGAAAAGCAGTGAAACTGCTAACAATTCCAGGTTAATGCACTCTCTTCCAGGCCCTGCAGGTAACAGGCTATCAAACGTGATGCCACGTTGCTGCTTGGCAGCCCCAGTCTCCCAGCTAAAATACAAGGTCAGGTCCCTTGGATCTTATGGGGTGCCAAGTACTGCGGAACAAGTGGCTACTACATGCTCTGGGGAGACAGCTTTTCCCCCTGCCCCCCCCAAGCTGCCTTTTTTCTTCATTACAAAAGTCCCTGAAAATAACTGAAACAAAAATACGTTATTCTCTGCAGTAGGAGTTTGTACAGCAGAAGTAAAGGCAGAATAATTTTGTTCATTAGCCACAAAAAAATAATCCATTCATAAAATTTGGAAGGTAGAAAAATAGGCTCTAACATGCTGAGGCTGTATTTCTGCATTGTGCATTTGAGAGAGTTTACTTTTGGAATCATAGTTCCAATTCATAAAATATCTCAAATGTGCAATACAGGCTCTAGCAGGGGCCCTTCCAAGAAATTCAGTGAAGCTGGAGTTCTCTAAGGGCCAGGGTAGCAGTTTAAGTGAAGTCTTTTTACCATAGTGCCCTTGCTAGAGTGACTAAGCTCAAGATAGATAGGTGGGTTTTTTCTTTCCAAACACTTTAACCCTGCCCCCTCTTTTTAACCTGCACTTGTGCTACGCTTTGAAAAATCTTGACCATGCACCATAGGCACTCTAGCAAGGGGTTACTTGATCTACTACACCAGCCTTTGAAAAAGAACTCATCTCAACAGACTTCTTAAAAAAGCCACTCTGCTACATCTAGTTTTGCATGTTTTTTTTCAAAGTGTTGCTCCACCGCACATATTTAGTAGCTTCAGGCTTACAGAACAAACATGTAATGGCAAAAAATAACAACAGAGGGGAAGCAGGTGTCATCAGTGAAACAGCACTGCTGCTAATAGGTTGGCAAACTAGAGAAGGCATGAACAGCCCAGAACCAGCAATCTTGAAAAAAATGTTTATTAAAAGAAAAGCTGTGCTCTAGCAGTTGCTACCTGGTTAAAACATTGCCTACAAGAAATATCTTTCCTTCCATTTTACTACACTTGAATAGACCTGTAACTTGTCATCACATGCACTGACTAGAGAAGCAGTTGCATCTTCCCTTTGAGGAGGAATTTCTACTTAAAACACAGCTGCTTTTTAGAAATGGTCAGAACTGAAGTGCAGCTTATTTATTTTGCCTGTTACCTTCCCCCAGTGGACCGCAGCTGTTGGCTATGGCAGTCACTGTTTTCAGCCAGTAAGCGCTATAGGTATCTGCCTTCCCTTTCCCTGCTTTGCATCTGCAGGCACGCTCTGTGGGTAGCTGGGTCCCCCTGGTCTTGCAGACAGTCAAGGCATTGGATGTGGCAACCCTCACCAGGTTTTCTCTACTGTGACTGTTTGACAAGGCGGAAGGCTTCTAGGAACTCGTTGAAGTCGATGTTTCCATCCTTATTGAAATCAATGCTGCGAACTAAGTCGTTGATGCCATCATCTGTGAGTTCAATGTTCATGTGGGAGCTGAACAGCTTCCAGGTTTGGTGGAATTCCTCGAATGAGATGAGCCCTGTGGAGAAGGAAGGCACAGCCACCTCAGCACAAGGTCACCATGGGCACTGCTGCCAGTCAGTCCCTGCTCAGCCTGCAGGGAAGGACCCTTGCTCAGGTTTGATCTTTCATCCCACCCCTACTGCCTGCATACCCTAAAGGAAGGAAAGAAATCACTCATAATCTACATTTCACACACTGCAATGAAATTTCCTAGTGTGGAAAACACTGGCTAAAATACAACTTAAAGCAATAAAGAGACATAATATGATTTGGGAGAACAAAAGAAGACGAAGACTGTTGTATTTTCTCTTTTGCAAAGTAATTTGGTGAAGATGACTGCTTGAAAGCAGGTAACACTCAAGATCCCAAGTACGCTGCATTACTGTCATTGCTCTCATCACAATTTTTGTTCTGCTGAACTCCTCACAAACAAATAATTATTACTTCTCTCCCTGGACCGCACACAGTCCTTCAAAATGCGTCATGTTTGTGGAAACATGCAAAGGCATTTCAGAAGCTCTTGAGGGAGGAAAAAGACCCAAGGCCTTAAACCATTAAATAAAAAGGCCTTCGTACATACTAAAGGGAGCCTGAAAGTAGAATGGAATACAATGCAGTGACCAACAGCCCCTGCACACCTGCTTACCTGAATGATCTCTGTCTATAATCCTGAATATGGTCTCCAAGTTGGATCTGTTTCGATAAATGACTTCCAGCAAGCTCGACTGGATGTGCTGAAAGACAACATGGTCACACATCTTCTACCTTTCTGACAGCTCTCTGCTTTCTCTGAGCAGTTACTGCAGACCTTCCCATAAATAAAAATGTTTACTGCTCTCAAGAGTTTGCCAGCAATGCACTTTGCATCGTGTGTGCTTTATGAAGCAGGTTTGCGGTGACTGGACTCTCTGTGCAACTCTGCGTTATAGCACATCAGCAACCTATCGCTTCCAAGCAGAGCTTCTGCGGGCTAACAGAGGAGACACTGACTTGGGCTACATTTTTTTTAAACATTGCACAGTTGGTTTTGCTGGGTGTAGTTAAGAAACTGCGACTTGGAGAATGGAATATAGTTTTCCTACTCAAAAGTCTGCATCCAAAACTACCTCTTAGGTTTTGATTTCACATGCAACATCTCTTTCTACAATGGACTAAATGCCTACGGACTATCTGAATTCATGCAAGCTTTTCCATCGACTTCAGTATGATTTTGGATTGTACAGGAGCCACCTACTCTACTTTCATACCATACTTGGTTCCATGTGCTGGGGATCTGGTGAGCTGCTTTGCACCCTGCTTTGATGGAAGGGGGCAAGTCCTTACCTCTTGGCTCCTCTGCTCCATGGCCAAGTCGTCAAGCCAGGACTTGTACTCCAGCATGCCGTCGGCCGTGCTGCGCACCAGCTGTGGTCTCAACATTCGCCAGGGCAATCCCAGGTGCACAACTGACTCCACTGCCATTGCCCAGTTGCTCAGCGTGATCTTTCCTGGAAGGAAAAGGGAGAGCCATGGAGATCTTTGAGAGACGGGCAGCTGAAAGCACATGAAGGCAAAGTAAAAAGCCTAGAGCAGTGCGCATACCCAGTCTACCGTGCCGCTGACAGCGACAGCATCATTTCTCCATGGCACGCTTGAGCACTTCGGTACAGGAAAAAGCCTTACATGGCTGTACAGACATCAGCCACTGCAGGCACAAGTGCACTTGCAGCTCCCTCCAGCCTCACCAAGCTTTTGATCATTGCAACAACTCAGGGCTATGGGGCTGCAAACATCTGACCAACGGGAAGACACTAGCTTTGGATATTTCATTATAAACTTGGGCCTGCAGCCAGGATCACCCTGCAGATGGTCTGCACAACTGCACTAGTACTTCCTCAGTCCCCCAGGAACATGGAAAAGCCCCTAGTTTAGCAGATGCTCTAACAACTAAACTGGACTTCTGTGAACAATTTGGCTGCCAGGGAAGAAAGCAAGAAAGCACTTCTACCATCAAGAAAGCAGTTCTGCCAGCTGCTGTGTCCCTCTTCTCACCCGGTCCACAAATGGACAGATCTCAGCAACAAGTCTCGGTCACTGCACCAGCAGAGTGCTCCTGGCAGCCAAGGAATTATGAACACTCGGCTCCTTCCCTAGGGTTCTGACAGAGACAGCTGCTGCGGAGAACATCCCTCGCTTTCCTCTTCCCGGTGATTTTAGACTCCAGGGATGAAGGGGCTCTAGAGACCACCCAGCCCTTCCCAAGTGTCACATGACAAACATGTTCCAGGTCGTCTTTCGCAATGCGTCATCAATACTCTTGTTCCAAAGGGTTTTCCTAGTATCAAGCCTAAATTGCTACACATCAGCCTAATCACCTCTTGCTTCTCCGACACCCCCTTATTGCAATGCCACTCTGAGGCATTAACAGGTTCCCAGCAGAGACACTGAATAACAGCAAGTGGGACCACTGCGCTGGCAAGGTCTGACACAGCCTCCCCCTGTGACAGTGGCTGACAACTATCCGTGAGGAGTCTCCCAACCAGCCACACACTCAACTTAGCTGCTGAAATCCTGTCCTACCAGGGAATTAACCTGAGTGTCCCTCGGCTCAGATTTACCTGTATTGTCCTTATCGTAGGCCTTGAATGCACTGATGAGGGCTGAGGTGTGAGCAAAGAGCTTTTCCCGCAAGGCTCGAAAGGCTGACTCCTCTACTCTGCTGATTCTGGAGGTTGCAGAAAGAGAGAAGCAGATTAAGGACTTGCCATGGAACACAAGAGAAGCTGCACTTTCCCAGTCCGCTGACCTGTCCATGGATTACCCAGACCCTCGCACAACTGCTCTGCATAGCTACGGCTGCATCTCAATGCTTGTGACAAGGCACGGCATGCCTGGAGCACAGTTCCCTGCAGCTGATGCAGTGAATCCATGCCTCAATTTGTGAAGCAACAAAGCAGAAGGGAACCTCAGCAAGTGTCAAAAGTTAAAACTTGACACTGAAAAGAGAAGCTGGAAAATCAGCAGTTTGTAAAAAAGAGTACCCTTCTGATCTTGTAACGCTGCCTCCTCAAGCCTTGAGCCCCCCTCAGTAATTTCTGCGCAAAGCTTGAATCCTTCTCTAGCGCTATCATTTAGTCAATCAAGCTGTGTAAGTTCAGCTCTATAGAATCAAACTTTCTCAAAGCTCCCAAAGTTTTCCCTTTCAGAATTTTGACTTGGTGAATACAGAGCAACCGCAAAGCCTTGCCTTTGGGTCATAGTGAGGGTATGGGCTGTCTTGTTCGCTTGGTACTGAACAAAATGGGGAACGAGGTCTGGTCCCAGCTTCACATAGGCTCCTCTGTTGCTGCCAATCTCATAGTAGTTTGAGGCTGAAAATATGGTCAGCACCTAACCCCCAAAAAAGAGAGGCATTTACAGTCAGTACGTACATCCTCTATCATATATACACGTGTATCGGTGAAACCAACACAACCGATTCCATCTGGAGTCAACAGACTGTGAAAGCAACATCTTTTACATGAAAAAGGAAGGGCAAGGTGGTGGCTGGCCTGGTAGCCTTACGGGTGCAAGTTCCTTGAGGGTGGCACTGGTCTCATGTGGATCTGGCTACATGCTGGGCTTCTGCAATTTTGCTGTATTCTCCCGACAAGCTTCCACTCTCATCTGCAGAGTGCGGAGTCAAAACTGCAGTGACCCTGAATCTTCTGAGGGCAAAACTTTGCTGCAGCAACCTTAGTAACACCCTTTTGTACATCATTTTCAGAAACAGCTGCATGAAGTGGGACACAAATGGGTTCAGATCTTTTCTCAGCTACCACGCACAAAGATGTACTTTGCCTGCACAACAGATGCACCCAACAGAGTAGGTGGCTCCAGACTGTCTTGACCTAAGACCTCAGCTGGAAACACACTTCAGTAACTCCCAATAAGGCTGTTCAATGGTTTTATATGTACTCAACAAAGCGCCCCATTAGAAGAAACACAGAGCTGAGGCAAGCCACTACAGAAAGCCCAACCTGGCAGGAGGGAAACCGAAGTACCCTTCATGCTCTCCCCCTCACCGACCTTCCGGTTGTGACAGAACTCGTAGCCCTCTTGCTTGCACTCGTGGGAGCGGATGAGGAACTGCAAGTTGTACTTCTCAAGGATCCTCTCTGTCACGTCAGGCCCAAAGTAGCAGCCACCACCTCGCACCGTATTTACTCTGCAGCCCTCCTGAGGCATGGGGTCACTCCAGAGAATGTCTAAAATCTGAAAGGATTGGAAAAGTTTGCTAAATAAAGTGTACCCAGCAGATATCGCCAGTCAAAGTTTACTAAGCAAGTACAGCTTTATCTCTGAATCCCTCCCTGGACTGCTGCTATTACCATAGGGCAGGGAAACAGAGATGTTGCCGGCATCCCCGCTGAACCACCATACTGCTCCACAGGACTGTCACAGACCTGGTCCACGACAGAGGTAACAATATAGTTGGCCGGGAGCTACAGGTACACCCAAAGTGCCTGGGGGAAGAGGGGTGTCCATAAATCAGGCCTGATGCAAGCTTTCCCTTTGCTGTCTCTAAGATTTCGAAAAGAGCCTTGCCTGTCCTCCTCCATCAAAAAACACAGGTCCCAGGGCAAGAACATCCAGCAGATCCTGGAGCCGTGAGCAGGCTTAGTATTAAACTCCTCTGCTCTCTAGCCAGGACATTCCACAGCCTCCAGTAATGTAAGTAACTGCTGAGTCAGTAACCACTATTTGGATTAAAGTTTAATCTCTTTAACCCTGACCTCAATATATAGCTTTATGCTGATAAGGTGTGCAATGCCGGGATGTCATATGTAATGCGAAGTAAGTAACGATGGTTTCAGAGCGCACAGAAGGGGCTTACAGACAGGCTGGTCTAGCACAAACAGGAAACGAAGTTCCCAGGCTCTGACCTGCCTCACAATCTACTCGCAGTGCAGCCCAGCTAAAACCACAAATTCAGTCTGCTCTTAGTACCCAAGATTACAAGTTGCTTGTCAGCAAATGATGGGCTCATTCATTACCTACAGAGCTGACTTCAGATACCCCATGGACACAGCGAGCGATATAACCACTGGGCTCTACAGCCGGTCTTGTCTATTATTTCTGTCCCCTGGAGTGAATCAAGAAAACCTGTTGCTCCACTCTATGCCTGAGCAGCAGCTTTATACAACAACGGATGAGTGCTGTACTAGGGGCAAACGCTGGGACAAAGCCTTGAGCACAGAAAGGTGAAATCCCGGTGAAAAGGCTGGCTCGCAAGGGTAGGAGAAAGGCACCAGCAGAACGGCAGCTACCGCCAGTCTTACTCACCACCTATGTTCTCCTACTTGTTCTCCTCTTGTGCACAGCTTGTCAATCGCTAGGGAACCATGCCACAGGATGGGCTGGATGTAGCGCAGGTATCTAACCAAACATCCCCAAGCAGCAGAGATCACATGCTCACAGTATAGCCCTTCCTGATCACTTACCACTGAATGATCAACACCAGACTGTCTCGGGGTACAGAGCACTAGGTACAAAAAAGCAGAAACCCCATGAGCCTGCCCGCTGGCACTTCAACACTGAATTGCTCCTTAACTCTACTACACAAAGCAGCAAGAATCTCTCTGCAGAGAGACAGTGCACAATCTGTGCACTGACCCACATATTTTGTACTGAGATTCCTCATAACAGAGAACAAACCTGCAGGAGGCACCCACAGCCCACTTTGCTCAGGGCCCCACTTAGACTACTCACTTGCTTCCACTCCTCCTGGCGAGTCCAGCACGGCCCATCCAAATCCGTCAAGGAGACCACGCTGGAATAGGTGAGCTCCTCCTCCTCTGACTCACTGATGTCCACCAGCCGGCGGCACCACTCGATTTGCTCCTGCACCGTCTGCCGGACCCACCTGGAGAACTCCAGTCTGTTGGCCATACTGGGAGCCTGGGCCGGCCGGGGCTGCGGATATAAACTGAGGGCTGCCTCTTTCCCTTCTGGGTCAGCCTCTTCTTTGCTCTCCCCATTTATTTCCTGTATTTCCACATTTCTATTTGACTCCTTTCTTTTCTTCCCTCTTAATACAGAAATAAACTGAAAGAGGTAAGAGAGAAAAGAGAGATGGTCACACTGCTTGGAAACCTGCATCTCCAACTTTAAAGTCTTCCACTGGCAGACTGGCAAGTGCCCAAACCTCCGAGCCTCAATTCTCTGTGCTGCCATCAAGTGCTGATTAATTGTGGGAGATTACTAGTGCCATCCTCTTGGATGTGCCATTCATGGTTTACAGCTGGGGCCCCGCATCCATCCTGACTACAGATCTATCTCTTCTTCATTGTCTTTATGCTGCGCAGACACTTCACATAAGGTAGACTACATGCATTTAATCTGCAACAGGAACTAGGCAGCAGAATGAGGGAAGGACTAATGACTAACGCAACTGCTTGTCATTATGTTTGGAGAAGGGAAGTAGTATTTCTCAACTAGAAAGTGAGGCAGAGACAAGTTAAATGACCTATCAAAATCCTTCAGGAAATCTAGGGGTAAAAACAGGCTAAGGAACTGTGGGACAAAGTCTCATCATCACTGTTTTTACAGTCAGCATGAGCACATCTATTTAGCTATGCTATTACCCACCACTTCCCTGGCTACAATCCTTACATCTTCCAGAAGCCAAGAATGCTGCTTCCCTTCACACCTCCTGCACACACACTGTTTAACTGAAGCAATTCTCTCCAAGCTTGTACCTAAACATGGTTTGTCTAGGAAGACCATCCTTTAGATTTGTCTCGTCAGCAGCCAAGCTGACAGGTAGAAATGAGCTCCTCACCACAAATCAGCAACACTGTTGTCTCTTGCAATATCTGGGAAATAAAACCTACTTTGTTCCTTTGAATTTTCTCAAGCATGTCCAGGTCAGTGGTGTCAGAGATGCCCCCATGTATAATGAGGACTTTCTGATCAATCAGTGTGGCCAGGGGCAGCCAGCAGAAGACATTCTGAATCATCTTCAAGATTTTCTTCCCATGCACCTAGGAGGACAGGTCAGAAAGGAAAAGATGAAGCATCAAGCCTTCAAAGTCCACGTCTCATGTGGTAAAGGAGACACAAACATATGCCTACCTTGTATTTTTGCATTACTTCCTTGGCAAAACCATAGCTAAAGGAACAGGAGAAAGAACGTTCAGTGGGATTTTGCAGTGACACCATTGACATCGTGATCAGCCCTGCACAGAACCCGTACCGTAAGTTGACCATATGGTCCTCATGGTTCCCGCGATTGAGATGAACCTCCTTTGGATAGATCAAGAGGAAGGTAAAGAGGACGATGAGGATCTCAAGGGACTGTTTGCCTCTGTCTACAAAGTCCCCGTTGAACACATAGGACTTGGAAGGGGAAGGAAGGCCATTCTGTAAAAGCAAGGAACAGGCGGATGTTACAAGAGAGGCCTTCCCATGATCTACATACACCTCCCCCTCAAGCTGCACATTCTCTCACTCTTGCCCCGGGTTACCCTGTCAACAGATCCTGACTCTTATTTTTATCCTGTAGGCTCCCAGTGGCAAATGCATTGAAAAGTGAAAGCTGGTAGTCAGGAAGGATTACCATTGGTATCAGCACTTACAAAAATGTCCACTGGTGCTTCCCAAATATACATTAGATTTCAAAGTCAGCAAGGGAATTAGGTGCTGCTTTGAGAAGCCATTTGAAACTGGTCAAATTGACCTGGAAAATCACATGTGAAGGGCTGGATTTTGCAAACACTTCTCAGCATGACCCATATGATACCTTTCACAATGCCTAGGCAGCCTCCCTCTCCAAATACGGTGCCTACCTTATAAAATATGAGGAACAAGTCATCCAGCTGGCCGTGCAAGTCTCCTAACAGGCACAAAAAGACAAGTTGCAGTATGTTTACCTTTAACTTAAAAAGACACCAATAAATAACTTCCTATGAAGTATCATCTCCTCTATAAATTAATGACCACTGAAATATTTTGGGAAGTTCAAGGTGCAAGTTTCCTTGCACTGATGCAATGTGCCCAAAGGAAAAGGACATATTGTAAAGGCTTGAGTTGAAACCTAAGAAGGACAGCAAAAAACATACACCAGCTTCTGACAGCTCTGATTCAGAAGCTTTGCTCATGTACCTCTTGTGGTCACACAACATGGCACAAGAAACGCTTTGACTTTGATCATTACATGGGAGAAAGCTTTGCATACAAAATAATAATCAAACAAAATTCTCATTCAACGTGATATTGGAGAGAGAGGTTTGTTTTCCAGAAGCTGACTGCCTGCAAAAGTCTGTGCTAAGTACTTATTTTTCAGAAGTATCTCGACATTTAAACATTAGTCCTAGAGTAGGAGAATAATGGTGAAAAGCTTTATTTCTTTCAAGTTTACTTGATAAGACTCAAAGACATGTTAGTATTCTGGATCTGAATGCATACGCTGCTGCTAATGAAGACTCAACTAGAAGTCCTCCAGGACTTGGTTGTTTAAATAATCCCAGGCCACAGGACAGAAGAATGTCCGACTTTTGAGGCCAGTCCTTGATGGGGTGCAGTTTCTGTGGTTTAGTAAAACGATTCCGAGTTTGGGGTGACAGAACAAAGACAAATTGAAAAAATCTGTAAATCTTTGCTGTAATGTGTAACAATTTTAAGAGCCACAGGTTATCATAATCACCTTTCATCTTCCCTTAGACAAATGTATGTCCTTATATTTTCTGTTCATACCTCCTCCTTTCCTTGCATTTTTATGACCACAGTGACAGCACCCCTACTACAGTAGGCTGTGCCAGTGGAACAGTACCATCTAGGGGTAGGGTTTGTTAGTAACGCATCCCAAAATCTCATGGAAGCCAAACACAGACTACAAATAGACAAACCACCTTCCCTTGACACCCCTATCCCATTCCAGACCAAGCAGAAATAGGGCTGTGATGCAGACTTGCTCCCTCCATTCTTCAGGCTAGTCTTTGCAGCGGCTCCAATACAGCATCGTAGGGTAAACCCGGAAATTTTACGCAGCCCCAGTTGCCTCTCAATGCCACATGCATTTTTGCTTACGGACTACATTTGTATTCCATGCTCAGTACAGAGGAGGGCATCATGCTCACACGATCATTTTACATCTTTCCCACCCCTTCCACGTGAACATTCTGCCCCAGAGACTGCGCAGTGCCCTCCCACCCAGACGTACCGCACACGGTGACCTCCTCGCTATAGCAGGTGGAGACATGACTGATGTTTGGCAACTGTTTGAGGTGCTTCCTGGTCTCATGCAGGAGGTTTAAGACATAGCGAGCGTGGAGCTGCTACTAGGAGAAAGCGAAGGGATTAAAGCAGGAAATCAGTGACCTCTGAGCAGCAATGCAGTGCTGTCTGCAAAGGCCACAAGCACCCACCACAATAGCCTGGATAGCAGAACCTCTCACTGGGACAACACTCAATGCTGACCTATGGGCTTACAAACAAGACGAGGCAAATACTGGGAAACAGCGCTACGAAAGAGGCTTGCCCAAAGCAGCCCAGCCTCAGCACTGGCAGGGCTGGCAAGAGAACCCAAAAGCCCTAGCACCCTGTGGTTGAGGCTGTATCTGCCAGGCAACAAGCCCTCCTAGAGCAGCAGAAATTCCAGCCCAGTATCACAGGTAAGAAGCTGCTCCTGCAGCTCTTTCTTAGCCTTTTCCACATTAAACCAGGCCGTGAGCTCCCATGTGTCCTGCAGAAATATGTTTGTTCAAAGCCAGGGTGTAGGCATTTAATATTAGTCAAGACACTAGTGATCTTCGGTTTAGAAGTCGTTTTGTTTGGAGAAGGGACGTTTTGGCCTATTTTGCAGTTCAGCGCCTTGGCTGAGGGATGGCAGCAGAACACTGCAATTGTACAAGGACCTGTCATAAGTGCTGGTGAATTGGTACTGGACTTCCTCATCAAAAACCTCATATTTTACATTTTAAATATGAGTCAAAGTTGAGTGGCACAAAACAATCTTAATCCGCTGTTTCCATCTGGGCCATCCTATACTTATTTACAAATTGAGGAACTGGAACAAAAAATGACAGAATGTTTCAACATGGACTGCTGTGGGGTTTTTTCATTTTAAAATGAAATACAGGTTAATATTGGCACACGTCTGTGAAAAGTTTTCAGTTTTGTCAGAACTGCATTTTCAGAAAGAAAAAAAGTTCCTGTGGCAGGGGGAAATACCGTATCGTTTCCATCCCCCTTTGCTTAACAGCCTGCCAGCTCGCTACACTCCGATCAGCTTAGCTTCTAAGGGAGGCTAAACCTTATCCTACACCCCTGAGTCGAGAAGGGGAAACAGTGGTTCCTTTTGGGATCCTTACTTGTTTTTGTTTGAAAGCTTCCAGCAAGGCAGTCGCATGGTCAGGAAGGAGTGGGAAAGAGAGATGGGGTCCAGTGTAGGAGTCTGGCACCTCCATGGATTCATAGTCACAGTATTTTTCCAGCTCTGCCTCTTTGAAGCTTTCTCCACTTACAAACATGCGACTGATAAAATCCCCTGGATGGCAGATTGGTCAGTTTTTGTTTTGTTTTGTTTTAAAAAAAAGAGAAAGAGACAAGAAAAAGTGAAGTTGGTTCAATACACCATTCTAGTAATTTGCTGAAGAAAAGCTGTTTGGTTAGGCTAGAGCACATGAGCAATGGCAGTGGTGGAGGGAAGCTCCTAGTTTGACACCACTACAGAAACTGCAGTGGAGAAAAGGCTGTGGGGACAAGTTTCAGTGTGCTAGGTGTCAGGCAGTGCTGACAGCTATGCTAGTTTCTGCAGAACTCTGCTAGAGCCAGATGGACATTGGTTGCCATGGCTAATTGAAATCTTACTGTCAATGACACGCAAAAGAAAACTGTGTAATGAGGAACTGCCTCCTACGCCCCACTGTTTTTTTCTAAGCCTGCACCTATATTCTCAATGTTGCACAAAATTTGTATACATATGCATATTTTATTTCTGTAATGTCTCAGAGCCCAACTCAAGGAACAGGACATTATTGTCCCATTTTATACAGACCCTGAAAAAAAGTCTTCCTCAACCGAGCTTTGCTGTAAAATATGTGAAGTTGCTGTGAGAAAAAGGGTGGCAGTTTGAAAGGAAGGATTGAACACTTCAGCAGATTATGGTCAGCAAAGTAAATAGTTAATTTTGACATGCTACCACCAGATTTCAGAGCTAAGCTCATTTGCAGGTTCCCAGGAGGAGAATACTGTATTGGTTCCTATGGCACTTCTCCCCTGCCACTACCCCACACTGCAGTTATGAGATACTAAATGTAAATAAAATAGATACCCTAGAGCACAGTTCCCTAAAGATGGATTCTCTCACTTCAGAAATGGACTCTGCAAAGCCCTGGTTATCAAGGGTCACTGAAAAAGGCACATTTCTAATACTGCTCTAAGAAAACATACCGAGCTTTTATTCTTTCTTCCAGCTCCTGAGGAGCAGGAATTGCTCCACATCCCTCGCATAGCTCTGATAGTCTCCAGATAATTCACTCCCTATCCAAATTCCTGATGCCATTGCTCTTGAGACTCCCTTGGCCCCCTTTGCCATCCTGAAGGGTCAGCACTGGGCAACAAATCAATACAGGGTGCAGCCTTCTGAGCTGCTGGTGCCACATCTGCAAAAGGCACATAGAAACTTACTCTCTTTACTGCTGCTTGGCGTGAAGTGGTCCATGAGGTAACTGAAGAAGTTGTGAAGCTGCAAGAAGAGAGAGAGAGAGCCCATCATCATTCACCCTGGAATTAAATTCTGCAGAGTGGCAACTTAACATGACCTTTTTTCCAGAATTGTTATCTATGCCCTTATCATGTTGTCTGACGTGTATAACAAATCACACTATACCAATTCTAGTTTTGAATATCTTGTGATGAAGTCAAAAAAGTAGCTCTACCTTCAGCCATACAGGCAGAAGTACACCTATCAGCCCTCCCTCTCCCTGCCTGATAGCAAGGCAACCATATAAGAAAATATTGATCAAAGATAAACTATAACAAACCAACTAGTCTTGCCTGTTTTGTTCAGACTCAGGAAAATCTTACAATGTTAAATTGTCCTTATGGCTTTCTTTCAAGGCTCATTACTCAAGGTTTCATCAGACATAAGCAGGCAGGAAATCAATAGGCAAAAAAAGGAGCAGGAAACCCAGTCCTTCGTCCACGGAAGCACTTAGAGGGTTACCAGCCAGTAGCTACAAATGAGTGAGTCTGTGGCACAGAAACCACTCTCCTGCTTGAGAATTCAAAGAAGTGACCCTGCCTGCCAGCACGGTGAAGAAGGGCAGGCTGGAAATGCTCTCCCAGAGGGAGCAGAGAGCAGGCTCCAGAAAGAGTCAGAGAACTGTTCATTAAACAGATAAACAAACAAACAAAAACCCAAAAAATCAAACCCACATATAACAATCCTCTCTGAATTTAAAACAGAGCTATGAAATTCTTGTCACATGGAGATTACTCAGCTCCCCTAATACACAATGCTCTTTCCTCCCTAGACTGCTCCACTCACTCTTAGCTACTCTCAGTCCCTGCAGGCCCTCAGGCAGAGGCTTATTTCTCTCCATCTTGCGCACCCACGCAGGAAGAAGTTGCCTGCTCCTGCCTTAAAAATAGTTTGCCGTTGGCTAACTTCAGCACAGAGGGATTGCATTCAGAGACAAAGCTAGGATTAAAAGGTGGCCGGTACCAAACTGCAGAGGCAGGACGTATTTTCCTACATCCTCCTTTCCTTGGCACGTTACCTTGATCTGATCCTGCTCGCAAGCATATTCAATAGATTGAAAGATTCTCCAGGTGCAACGTCGGCGCATTTCCAGCCGAGCAACGTAGCGCCGATACCACCGCTGGATCAAGACGGCTGCCTTGAAAGCTAGGGGACAAAAACAGAACCAGCCTGCTGAGCTGCAGTGGCTGCAGCTGAGGTACCCTGCTACCGCTCCCTTCCCAACACTGCAAATTGAAGAGAGACCTTTCTTTTTCAGGAGCAAGTTTTCAGGAAAGGTGTTCTGATGCCTAAATACTAAGTATAACAAAAACCCCACTTCTTTTCACCATATTGCAAGAGGTTGATCTGACCCTGCCTGATCAGAGACCTCTGAAGCACTTCTAGCCATCACTGCTGGCTCCTTAGCACCGGCGTTAAAAACAACTTATTGGGGCCTAAAGGTCCAAACACGTTCTTCACTGTTAATAGACAGTTTCCTCCCTTTCTGTCTACCTTGATCATTTTCCTGTTCGTCTTACTGTCTAGGTACTGGGTCTTCAGGGAACCAAAGATTTGACCGGGGCCGCACAAGGAGTTGGTGGAAAACAAGACACTGAATCCCCTTCCAGAGCCTTAAAAATATGGGGTTTTTCTACCTTACTTTAAGCTAAATAAATTCCTCAGCTTTTGCAGTTCTGGACAAACTTCAGAAGGGACCTATTCTAGCATAAATGTTAACATACCTTTATCTTGGAATAAAATAAAGACAAAATTAACACCCACAGTGAAAAGAAGGAGACAGATCTTTGGCTACTTAAAGACACAGAAGGAAAGAAATGCCTGGAATTTCCAGGTGCCTAGTTGTGGTTCAGTCCACAGCCAGCACTGGCACCAGCCTCTTCCCTCCAAATGGTGGCCATTTGCCCTGGTCTTTAAAGCATAACCATTCCTCTGCATTTCCCCAATTCTAGTGTTTTTCATTAAAAGATTATTTCAGAAGGGATGTGTGCATATTTAAAGCAAAGTACATTGGTGCAGTTTCCCATTTCCTTTTTCAAGTTCTGCCACAGAACTTTATGTACCTCTAGAAACTATTCCATCCTCCTTAGCTGGGTCTTGACCCCATTTGGGCTGCCTGGTTACTTCACAGCGCCCTGCCAACCAGCTTTGCTACTTAGCATCTCTCTTTTTATTATGCTCTGTGTCCCTTCCTGTTCATTTCTGGAACCCCATCCTAGAGCACTAAATTTAAAACATTTTCTTAACAATGCTCCTCCATGTCATCTTTAGCTTAGGGAGGGAGGGATGACTGCTCTATCTACAGGCTGGCCCCAAAATCAAACAGAGACAACAAATAGAGTTACAGAGTTAGCCCTGCTGCAGAAGCTCATACTCGCTTGGCATCTGGTTTGTAAGCGAGTACTGCCACGTTCACCAAAGCAGGAAGAGCAGTGAGGGGGGTGGGGGGGTGGAGAAGCTTTATAAAAAGAAAAAAATCCCCCACCCCTACCCCAAAGGCAGCTAAGTGCTGCCAAGAGATGGAGATCATATTAATTCAATTAGCTTGCATTAATTATATAACATAAACCACCCTTCATGTACTTCAGCAGGAAACATTGACCTTTACCTAAATAAGATATCCTGCTGGCTTATGTATTGAAAATAATAATTCTTCTAAATTATGCTACTGTTACAGCACTAGGAGCTGCAGAGCACAAAAAAGGGAAGAGCTATTGCTGTTGTGCAGCTGGGGAACCGAGCCCTGGTGAAATCATGGGCAAGAAGGCAAGACTTGGCTAGCCTTAATTGAAGAATAACTTATGTATTCTTTGCCTGAGCCTTACATCTTTGTGAGAAAATGCTTACTGATCTGCTGGGCTATGAAAAAATTAAAAGGGCTGACTGTTTTTCCTGCAGTTTGGTGCTCCTGACGCTACCTCTTCAAGCCTGCTTTATAACAGACCCAACACTAGCTGCCTTACTCCCTGTACAGTAATTTGGCTGGCGTGTAACCAGAATCACAGTCACAATCACTCTGTAGAATAAACAACTTCTAAATAGCTTGCATTCCCCTAACAGTGGGTAAATGTCCGGTTACTGCAGTAAGTCAGATCTATTTCAACTGAACCCCGAGCAGAAATTCATAGTTATGACTCCACATATACCAATGAAAACGAGATCCTTTGAAACTTTAAAAATAAAATCTATGAAAGACTTGTTATCAAGCGCACAGTGAGCATATATACCACCATCCACAGCATTTTAAGCTCCAGGTGGGCAAGGCATTGGGTTTTTTATGCTACTTTTACAGAGAATGACTCTGCAATTGAAAAAGCCAGGTATTCTAATTTACCAGCTTACCTGGGTGAGTTTCATCTGGCAGTGTTTGTACTAGTTTAGAAGAAAAAACAATAAAAAAGGAAGAGAAAGAGATTTATCCACATTTTATGAGGATCCAAGCAGTAAACTGATTTCTACATCGTCCTATAAGCTACTGAAAGCATGCCAGAGTGGCAGCACTCAAACTAAAATATGTCTGTTCTTGCTAGTTGTATAGTTCATATATCAGCTTACAAGAGGGAGTCTGCACCCCCTCTTGGGTTCCCCATGCCCTTCTTCACTCAAGAGCAGGGCCCGTTTAACAGAGCTCTGCTGGCTACACTTTCTGCTGGGAACAGCCTCTGGGCCTTGTGCGAGGGGGGCAAGACGACACCCAGCACATTACACTTGGGTGGAAAGTCCTGAGCAGCTCCACACCTGCAGATCACCAGATCTGAGGGATTTTGAGAATCAGATCCAAGAACTTCAGAGAGAGGTTTTACTGCCGTGGGAAAACTGTTGATGCGGCATCAAATCTAATGCAGAATTTCAAAAAAAGTAACTAGTTTTATATTACACTTTGTTTGTTATAGAAAAGCCGTTATGATAAAATAGCACTGAACTGGTTGGGAAAGTCCGTGGTTCTCTCGTGCTATAGGCAACAGACAAATCTAACTGACTTAAATAAAAGGTGGGGTTTTTCAACAACAACAAAAAATACAAACAAGACTGAGTCACAACGGTATCCCCGCTTTCTTAATTTCTAAATGCAATCAGTATTTTTCTTTCCAAAGCACTCGCAAACAGTTTGCACCATACTGCTGCTCTGCCAATGCTGATGACGGAATGATTCAAACAAAGCAAGCTGTTTACTTTTTTACACTTCCTCATGTGTAAAGTCTCACCCAAACTCCTGTTGTTCCACAGCAGACCTAAGCACACACCCAGATAGCTGATACTATCATACAGAGGGTTTCATAAAAATAAATCATTACAACTTTGGGAGCCATAAACAACTCTAGATTATTAGCAGAGATTAACAACATTGCGCTGATGTAATTAGAAAAAAGCGTACTTTTTGCTTTTCAGCTTTTCTTAGTCACACCATCTTACCTTCTTTAGAACCAAATTTTGGCTTTGCTAATGTTTTTGCTTTATCGGTCCTGCGCCACTAACACAGTCTTTAAAAACGAAGTCCACCAGAGCAGGAGGGTGATACCATCTATCTCGCTGTCAGCACATGACAACACACACATTAATCAGCAATTGATTAATCCATTGGATGTTAGTTCTAACAGAATTGCTTTTTGCTGCTTCATTTCTGGTCAGGTTTTGACTGATTTTAATCTAATCCTGGTCTAAATGGCTGTTATTTCTCAGCCTCTTGGTCTTCTGCCTGACAGCTGAGACTCCTTGTCAAAGGATACTAAAAGATACAACCTCCCCTCAATACTCTAAGGAAAACCAGGTATCTCAGAAAAGAAACACATCCACTGCAGCCTCCCAACGGCATCTGCAGGAGCAGACAGGAAAAATTACTTCTCAAAGAATCACTCACCATTTTCAGACTTCTGCAGGGAGTACTTGTAGTTGGCATTTACAGAACTACCAGATCCCATGTTCTCCAACCAATGCTCCTAGAATGTTGCAGACTGGCCCAGTATCACCAAAACCATGAAAGAGATGCAGGAAAGACCATTCGGTCACAATCAAAACAGCTGCAACATCTCCCACGGTGCCGAGAATCTGTAATTAAATATATTAACACTTATTAAAATCAACAAGCAGGTGGCCTGTCTTGTGCCCAAGTACATCTTCCACTACCAGGTTTTTCCAGCTACGTTGTTGTCTTTTAGACAATCTGAGATGAGGATTTCTGTCTTACTGTTTCAAATTTCAAGTTAGCTATATGAAGAGAGATCATTGCAGCACCTTCCCTAATTGTATAAAAATAGCAGAGATTGCCTATCTAGGTACTGTAATTGTACGGTAGATGTATAATTCAGGCATTCATGTACTCACAATGCTTCACATGCCTAATTTTAGGCTCCTAAACTCTTGGCAATATGTCAGATTTTGACCTGAACCTTCATTTCAGATGCTACAATAAAATAATCTTGATTGAGCGCTGACAGCAGACTACATCTCCGAATCCTCATGCTACCTCTCCTTATGCACTTCTGAAGCACCTGGATGAAGGTGGTAAAATACTACACGTGACTGCATGTGGGAGGCATTCGTACACTGTATAGGAGAAAAAAAAAGTTTTCAATACTTACCAGGAACTATAAAAGTCATTAAGGTGATTCATTAACAATCAGTATATGCCGACAAATATTCATGCATATAGCCGTCTGTGAAGGATAACTCTCATTATGAGGGATGAACACACAGATGGTATTTAAATCTATTTGCAGTACCACAGCTAGAGGAGAGATAAGTCTAAAATAACAATCAGCTATCATAAGAAAATAATCAGCTTTGTTAAACACTGCTTTCCTTCACCTTGTGGATCTGCTTGAGTGTGGGAGCATATTATACCATCAATTGCTCAGATCCTGGCCAGAGAGGACAGCCAGACTTTTGTAACCTCACTGCTGCGGAAAGCTCTGGTCAGAGCAAACGGATCCTACTTCAAGATTAGGTCAAATTCTGAAATCTCTCACTTTGAGGACAACCAGAATGTCGTCCCCAGTCAGACGTGTTTCTTCTGGAAAAAACCCCAGTCGTGTACAAAATGTACCGCCAAAGCGGTCCTAGGCTGTATCTCATAGGAATTAGACTGAGTTTTATTCTAACCCAGAACTGAGAAAGGAGAAAGCTGAGAAAGGGAGGGAAGGAAATAAACACCTGTACAAATGTTAAGCCTGGTGCTAGCAGGAGACGACAGCTCAAAGGACTTTGAAGCGTCAGGAGAGCGTGACTACAGAGGCACTTCTCCCCAGCAGAGGGAAAAGTCCTTCTCCTTTTCTGACTTCCCGCAGTCCTTTTGCCTCCTTCAATCTCCTTCCACCTAACCCACGTCTTTCCTCTCAAAATAGCTACAGATCTGCACAAGCGCTAATTGAAGGAACACGGCCGGTGTTGTCTAAGGTGCGCGTGTGCAGTGCTTGCTCAGGAAGATGAGCCGTCTTCAGCAACATTTCAGCACAGAAAGTTTCTAAGGCAGATGAAATGCTGAAATTCTCTGCCTTGCTCAGGATGCCGAACTGCACAATGGCGTCTTCACAATAACTGGGTGATGCAACAGAAGGATACGTAGTGATGGTCTCCACAAAATACCAGTCCCTCTAGTTTTATTCTAACAACATTATTTCATGTCAGTGTCAAAAATAGCCTGAAATCACTGCTGAATTATGCCCAATTATATCCAGTGCTTTATGGCCTTTGTGCTTAAGTAATGCAGGTACTCTGACAACTTTTCAGATTATTAACCCTTGAAATGCACACAAAAATCAGAATTCCTGGCATTTAAGGCTCTTATTTGTAACCTCCTGTAGAAGGCAAATCCCATTTCCAGAAAAACAAATTTTCAAGCTCAGAATTTCTCAGTGTAGAGTTAACACTCCCATCTGGCTATCCAAACAAAAATTTCTAGCCAAAGACGCACATCTGAAGATTTCAGCATATATTAGCTATCCAGAAAAGTGATGATACGAATGATTTGCTCTGTATCGGGAGCTTTCTTCAGAAACAATCATCCCCAAGCACCTCCACTTACTGCGTCCTGGTATTGCCCCTGGCAGGGCAATCTGAAACAGCATGACACAGGCTCCTTTCAGGTGAAATGACACCAGAAGACACGGTCCAGCTGCTAACAGGAGTTCAGTCCACAGGACCAGATTCAAGCCAGTCCCAAGAAAAAAATCTGAAACATGGTTAGTGGAGACAACTCTTCCTTCATGCTGGAGGCCAACAGAGCCTGCATGCCTACCTGTATCTTCAGTGCTGCTTAGGAACCTGAGAGCACCAGCTTCAAAGGATGCTTCAACTTTTTGGAAGAGTTCAGTGCCTTTAAACATACCCTTAAAAATGCAAGCATGAGAAAAAAAAAATAAATCCTTTTTCAGGAGCTAGAATGCTTCCAGATCACTTTTAAAAAATGGAGAACAAGTTTGAAGCAAGCGCTCAAGTACAGAGTTAGGTACTTTGCTTGCCTAGGATGCGTTCAGGGGTACTGCCTATCTGCTTTGAAAAAACGTGACCTTGGATTTGAGAGCACCTTTGGAGACACAGAATAAAACTTTTCCTCATTTCCTTCCTTCCTCGGAAAACTAGTAAGCATTTTTATTTGGACAGCCCTACTTTAAACATAAATTTTGGCCATCCGTACCAAGGGATGGTCTGGTATTTGTGTGCCGTAGGAGCACCTGCGGAGAGCAAGCACAGGCAATAGCACCTACCTGTTTATCTTGTCGTGAATGGTCTTGTCAACGGGTCTCTCTCTCTCTAGCAATTCCTGGAGCTGCAAACTTTTTAATTTCATTACCCTCAGATTTTTCTGAGGGCCACAGCCTGAGCAAAGGAGTGCACAGCAGTAAACCAGAGACTCCGATGGAATCAAACCTGTTTCAGGGGTGGGAGGAGCGAGGAAGAAATGGAGCCAGTCCAACTGCTCAGCACCTCTGCTCATTCCTGACCCACCCAACAGTGACAGGCACCCCTCCCCTTCCTAAAATCCTGTACCCAAGAAAAAGAAAAGTAACAGAGGCCCATGAAGACACAGCCTGGAAGACACGATGAAGCTGAACACCGGCATCATCCCAAATACAGGCTGTATTAAACCACCGGGTGAGACAAAATGATGCAGCTGGGAAACAGCCAGCTACTGACTGCTCCTTTCTCATCTTGCTGTTGGCTACCATTCCCCTCCTGCAGAGATGTTGACATTTTCTCTGATGCAGCTAGAAGGCCTCTAAAACAGGCTTTCCCCACGCCTTCTGAGAAGCTGCAGCACATTCGTATGAGGCTCTCCCCTGGTATACGCTGGTGCATGGAGCATCTGCTGGCAAACACGCATGCTAAGTAAAGCAAGGTGATAAAAGCTGCTATATGCACTCACACCAGGGCAGCACTAAACCATCACCAAAAAAAGCACAGACCCAAGTGCCACACGTGGACCCAGACAACTAACAGAACAAGAAAGTTCAGTGCCTCAGTCAAGCACCACAGANAGGCAGAGAAGGTGCACGTTCCCTGTTCACCAGAGTTGGTGTTCTGAAAGCCAGAGAAACATGTAGCAGCCAGACTCCAGGTATACCTCCCAAGCCAACTGATAATATACTTGTTTTTGCAACACTTCAAATACAAGCGGCCAACTCATTTGATAATACCATGTAGTACCACATAAAACTCATTAAAGGAAAACTTGCACAAATGCATTTGTGTCAAGCACACCAAAACAAGAACGCCCAGGTAAATTTCCTGGCTTACCATAAATATTATTTTAACTCCTTCAAAACCAAAGCAAGAGACAGCATTTTGAATAAAATCCTACACGCTGTGTCACAACACTGAGCTTGTCCACATTACAGCTCTGTGCAGAATTTGGTGCTCCACCCACGTGAATCGAAGGCTTCCTGCAAGGAGCACCAGAGCTAACATGAAGCAAATTCCAAAACAAGAGGGCTCCTAGGGAAGATGACACACTTCACGTATTGCATGCACAACTGAATCCCCACTAACTTGACAATTTTGTCGACGTTTGGACAACTGAAGGAAGAGATGAGTGGAATTTGCAAGGCAGTGATAGGATACAACAAGACTTACTGAAAGTTTACGAGGAATAAAACCCTAAAAACCAGGGAAACAGAAATTTTAAGTTCTACTAAAACAAAACCAGCAACAGTTTGTTTAAGAGCTACAGATGAATAAAAAAAAATCAAATACTTCTCCCAAGAATAAAAATGCTAGCTAGTACTAGGGAAAGTGATGATCCTGCCTTGCCCTCCTAGACTAAATGCCTGTGTATGTCCCACGTGTACATCAGACTCGGGATGTCTTGTAGCTGGAAACCAGATGGTGAAGCTTGTTTGATTTTACACATGCACTGACCTCCACACCTGCAGCTACTGCAACGCCAAAAAGGAGAATTTCAGATAGAAAACTCCAAACCAGTTTTACGCAGCTTGACATATAAAACAGATACTTCACTTCAAACTACGGGTGCCAAGTAACTACTTCCAAACACAACACACTGCTACACAGAAGTGGAAAGAAAAATGCAACTTACCTTGTGCCACCAATTTCTGACTTAGGAATTTACTAAGATAAACACAATAGAAGCCTCCACTTTCAGGTTTTTGTTTCTATTCAGTACCCAAAGCAATCAATAATCTCTGACTTGCTTGATTACAGATTCAGAAACTTCTCCTCAGAATCTAAATAATCAAGCAAGCTGTTCCTTGGGCACGCAGCAGGCAGGGCCATGTCTTCCAGCACCTGCGGTATAGAATGTGCATGCTGTTCCACAACAAGTTGATTTATTTACTGCAGAGTTGTTTTGAGCAGCCTTAAGAATCCTCTCCCATGTGATGCTTAAGAAAGGCTACAGATCTGAAATGGATTAGGATTACTGAAGAGGATTATGAATGAGAAATACAGTACATTGGCCTCTCTCATCTTAAGAGTCGGCTCTTCCACACTTTGAAGTTGCCTTTTGCTAAATGCAAACTTCTGGAGGAAAAAGAATTAAAGGTTTCACCCATTCCCAGTGTTGGGCTGGAAGAACTTTTGGGCTTTGTAGCTAGGGAATCTGCACTGCAGAAATGAAAGCATGGAAGAAGCAAGGATGATGTATTTAACTTAGTTCTATTTAATTACTTAACAATTCTAAGTCGTGAGTCTGACCGAGCTTGAGCAAGCAGAAAAGCTATTTTACTTCCCAGTCTCTAAAAAGTGGACACACAAAGCAGATATTTGCTGATTGCCCTTCTGTTCGAGATTTCAATTCAGAGAACTACAAATGATTCTTCTTTTTTAAAAAAAGAAACAAACAAGAACCCACAAAACACCCAAATACTCCAAAAACAATCAGCGCTAGATTTAATGTTTCCAGCATTGTTAAGATGGTTTTATTTGAAGTATTAACAATCCTGTGTCTCTGCATTTTTGTCAAATTTCAATTCTTACGCAAAAGCAGCTCAACACATTTCACAGGTTAAATCGTCTAATTTGTAAAACATGTCATTTACAACAGTTTATATTTTTAGCTCATCATAAAACTAAGACGAGAAAGTTATGGCTTTTGGTTAGCAAACAAAGTAAGTTGGCATAAAGGATTTATTTTGTTGGCAATCGGGATGTCTGAACATTTACAAATGAATGAAATGCAAGGTTTTCTTTAAGAAAATAATTTGAAAGAAAAAAGGCAAAATAAAACAAAATTAGACATCTTCAAATCTAGTTTCTTCTCTTGTTCAAATCTAAAAAGCCCCCACATTTCGATAATTTGCTCTGTGGCTGGGTCTGAGCAAGTTCTGAACAGCTGATGAGACACAAACAGGACAGGAGCAGACAATTGTTTTCTCCATATTCATGGATACCAAATATTTATACACTCCAGATCTGTCTGTACACATTGAAACAAATACATTCGATTATATTTATATACCACTGAGAATCTGGGCAGACCCCTGCCAGGAGATAATCAGCTTAACACTGCTGAGGTCAAGAAGACTATGCCAAGTTACACCTGTAAGGATCCTTTTGTCTTTACTCGTGGGTGGCTGTTACATAAAGAAAACCTGTTGGGACCAGGAGTCAGTGAATTAAACTGTGAATTAAAGCAATGTCATTCTGGAATCTCAAAGATACTGTGACTCCTGACTTACATCTTCCTCCAGGAACAATTCTGTTTTTCAAATTTATCATTCTGGCATACGACTGCTAACATCATTGTACAAACTGGGTCAAGGCAAAGCTTCAGCGCATTTAGCCAGGCAGAAGTAGGGGATGCAGGTAAGTAGGTTTGACACTCAGCCAGACTCAGCGCAAGGAGATAAAGGGCCCGCATCTCCAGAAAGCTCTCAGGAACAGTTTGCATAACCAGTGCACAAATACTGCAGGCAACATTGCACGTATCTAGACACAGTGCTCTGACCAAACACTCTGATCATGCCTTCTCCCACATAAAATTCTCACTGGCATTAGCAGGAATCTTGTCTGGTGAAGAACGGGACCTCTAAACTTTATGTATCCACTGGTCCCAACTATTTATATCCTTCTGTATTTCTGGGGTGCTCCCAAAAAGTGCCCGAATTCAAAACGCAGTCACAGCACAACCCAACAAACAAAAAAAGCCACCCCTCTGCACTGTAGAAATTAGTTGCAAACTTTCTATTGAAGGCAACTTTCAAATATAGAAAAGGAAAACCATCCCTTTTCTAACCTCACTACTATCCCATCGCAAGCCCCTCTCATCTATTGGGGGGAAAAGTCTGTATTTATCACACTCCCTAAACCAGCTCCTGATTTCTGATGAATAAAATCACCATAGTCTACAGCTATGCATGTAGCTAACTGCTGCATCTGACCCTGCAAGGCTCATGACCACAAGTCCCTCAGAGATCAGGGAAAAGCGTGATGACATTAGGAATAACACCACAGGTCTCCATAAATCAAGCAGTCAGCTGCATGTTTTTGTTTATTTATATTCAGACCTACAGGCCATGCAAAATATATTTTTTTATTAGTCAACACATAAGTACATTCGAGTTGTACAACTCTTTACAAAAAAAGCATTTTTTAGCCATCAACATCTGCTAGAACATCAGTGTAATTACAATAAAATCAAACTTCCATTACAGTTCATTTACAGTATCATCTGCACCACTTCAAACAATTAACAGGGCATATGGTTCACATAATTAATAAGCAAAAACAACTGTACTGTTTGTGAATGATTTTAAAAGCATATGCCAGTCTTGGAAAGCTTCAGCTGTTCATTCATTGTGTCTGTTGAAATAAAAAGACAGGTAAGTAGATAAATAAGAGAGCACAGGTTTGTATAGAGCTAAGAAAAAACCCAAACTCTTCAGAACCTCTAAAAGAAATTAATTACTCTTGCTAAAATCCAATGTCCAATATAACTGCTACAAATATAATACTAACAAGAATTTAAAAACCTATTCAAACTGGAATGAAGCTTCTTGTGCTTCTGGCAAGACCATGCAACCAGAGTTTCTTGGAATAGAAATAAATGCAACTCAATATCTTTCTCTGAACACAGTAAAGCTACCACGTGAGGCACCTCGTGAGTTCAAGCACTTTGACTTTTTCTGCAAGTTCCCAGGACAAAACCCTCAAAGCATGCTAATGCTCAGTGGCCTGTGAGCGGCTGTCACAAATTAAGCTCGATCGTTCTTGGTGCCAAGTGCACCAACCCCTCCTGCTGGGATTCAGTTCACTCTGGCAGGGCTTCCTCTCATAGTCAACCACCTGGAGACACGGGAGTGTAGTAATGGGGACTGGTAAAAATAATAGCTAAAACGTTCACAGAGGGAACCTCTACCTTTAGGTCGCAACAACACCCACCCCTCTCTCTCTGATAAGCACTTTTCCTAAGATAATCTCCGAGGGTTTTGCACAGAAAGTCAATACTTAACTGTATCTCTAAAACAACAAGGGAAGGTATTTATCCAAGGTCGATAAGCAAACCAAGGTGAGAATCAGGAATTCAGACTAGGTCACTTAAGTGCCACTACAGTGCTTTGTCCCTCAATGACTCTTCAGCTGAAATTTTTATTTAAATACCAGTAGCTAGGAGTACCAGCATGCTACTTACACCTTGTCACTTCAAGGGTCTGATCCATGTCTGGTACTTATCTGGAAGTGCAGCGCTCATTACTGTGGTATACACCGTGTTACTGGTAGGGAAAGAGGAAAAGAGTGACTGAGTGACATCCCAAAGGCAAGAAGATTAATTTATACAACTAGCAAAGCAGCAGAACAAATTTTAGTGGAAACAAAAATACTGCTTAGGTACAGATGGCTTAGAACAAGTGGGAAAGAGACCAATAAAAATGAAGGCTGCTGGCACAAATTTTTAGTATTTTCTCCCCATTTAGTACAGCAAAAGAAATATATTTCTGCATCTATTTTATCACTGTATTAAAAAATAAGTACTGCTAATCTTAGCAGTGACACAGATAGCTTCTCCTTTCGAAACTTCCTCACATTTAGAAGACAGAGGAGAGGAAGTCCTGGTATTAACTTTGAAGAAGCCATTGCCAAGTTCCTATGCAAATGACTGATCCAGAGAATATACTGAGCTCCATAAAAATATAAAACCTAACAGGATAACCTGCAAAGGTGCAATTTGTGGAACAATGCAGAACAATAATGGTGTATTGAAATAAATCTCTCAAACATCCAGTAAATGGTACCTAAAAGCTATGTCCCCATTTACTTTTTTCTTCTTTTTTTACATATCAAGCAGAGCTACATCAGAAACTCCAGAGAAAGCCATCTGCAGTGTTAACATAAATCCAAAGGTTCCAAAAGTGAAAGGCATAAAAGACTCAGCAGAAAGTCCAGCTGCTCCTCTAAGCAGTCATTTGTTTCACTGCTACAAAGGAACCTCCAATTACCAGACTGAGCCTAAGAAAGCGTAATTTCTTGGCTAGAGTGGCAGACCAAAGAGGAAGGGTGCTGTGGAAGTGGTAACAATGCCATGTGCACAAGCAGAAATCTAAGCTGGGAAACTGCAAGATATGCAGACAGACACATAGGAAGATCCAAAGGAAGTATGTGAACGACTTTTTAAGCGAGCACATGGGAGGCACTGATTCACATCCCTGAATCTAATACTTACTTGTTTAAGACTGGCTTCACTGACAACACCTGTACAGAAAGTTTGAAGAGTTGTCATTTTGGTAAATGAAGAAGAAATTAAAAGGCTACTTAGAAACAGCAGTAGGATGAAGTTATGAAAAGGAATAATCCAAAATGGAGGATTTCTTGTGCTGTCTTTTTTGACCATTTTACAAAAATATTTTTAAAAGCCTTCTGAAATACTCAACATTTAAGTACTCAAAACTAACTGGTAAATACCACTCATGTCTAACGCTTTATCTGCCTGCTGTAATATTTATAATTGTGCTTGAAATAAGGAACTGCACAGATGATGGTGATGGGATTCACCTCACGCACTTTGCACTTGGATTGGCAGAGTATTACAAAATTCCTGTGCAAGGGAGTTCAGAAACATTTTAACGTACAAACTTATCAGTCTTCAAGTCTCCAGAGATGGTTGTGCAGTACAGCTTTTTCACCACGCTCTCCTTGCACAGCTTTTAAATCCCTGACAAAAATGCAACTGTACTTCTGCTTTGAAAAAGAACTTCACGTCAAAGTCACAATGCAGAATTTAAAATAAATACCTTAAAGAGCGTATCAAAATTGATATTCTGCTGTCCAGTAGCATTGAGAGCTTTGATGGCTGGAGTTCTGCAGGAAAACAATGCGGTATCATTGAACACACTTTACTGCTTCAAAGGCTAGAAAGCACCACTGTGAAAAATTACTCGCTAAATGCCATTACATTGAAATGCTTCTTTTGGGCTAAAATAATCCAAAGTTCTGTGTGACTGAATCTAGTCTCGCACTGCTGAAGTTACTCTATTACTATACCATTGAGTACAGACCAACATGGAATCTAACAGCTTTTTGCATACTACACAGTCTGAAGATTGTATGATGTCTGTGAGCACCCTCCTAGTGCCATCAAATACTTCTGAACGGTGAATCTAAATCCTTTAACTTTTACTAAACTTTGATTTATAAAGAAATTTTTGGTACGTGCCTTATCCTTGCAATTTCTCATCTTTTATGCCATTCAAGGCCACAAAGACTTTCCTCTGGCATATGTGAATATCGCTCCTCACCTTATCTGTTCCCTTTTGAGTGACATTACAGAAACTGAACAAGCTGCCTGCTCAGTGAGCCAACACCTGCTCAGAGAATAAAACACCCAAGTCTCTAAGCTTTTTCAAAATAAAAGTCTTATCTCACCACAGAGCTCCAAATTAAATTTACCTCCGATCGTCAAAAGGAGGAGGGGTAGTCCAATGGTCGTAGTTTGTCTCCACACGAAACCACCTATAAAACAACACACGAAAATAAAAGCAAACAAAAGGCAAATCAGTAAGTAATTAATAAAGGCCAAGAATCAGTATCTCTGTATTGACAAAAGGAAAAAAAAAAACCAACCTCCCTCAAAAGCCTCTTTCCTGTGTCTCTTGGAAGCCCAAGGGACCCTGTGTTGATGTACATAGCAGCCTTTACCATAAACTACTGAACACAAATGTAAAAGGAGCGACCTCTGAACTCCTGCTGGCGTCACTGGCAAAACTACTACTGACTACAGTAAAAGCAAGATCAGCCCTTTAAAGAAATAATCAGAGAAAACATTACGGGTATGCGTACGATGCAGCCTGCAGCATTCAGTCTGGAGTACATGGAACCGAGAGGACATCGGGCTGTTGCCAAGCCAGTATTTACTGGCTGACTGTATTCATTCAGTGCAGTTCTTCACCACAGGGCAACTATTTAGGATCTTCATCTATTAAGCTGCTGATTTCACAAAACTGATAGGAACAGTTATTTCTGAGCCTTCAACCTTTCTATCACCTTGCGTCAAAACTAATTTGGAAGTGCTGAATTTTGTCTCTAACCCCAACTATTACTCAGGAGAGAATATGAAAAAAACAAAATAAACCGTTTTTTTTCTACTTACGCTCCACCTAAAGGATCGAGAGGCCAGAGATCTGCTGGCCCTCTTCTATTCCTCGTTATGACCATGCCTTCTTTGGGCGATACACCTCCTACAATATAGTAAACTTCAGCAATGATGGGAATGCCAGCCAGTCTGAGAACAGCTGACTGGAAGTCCTCTGCTCTGCTCAGGGTCTAATGAAAAAGCAGATCACAGTGAAACAAAGATCACAGAGCACGGTCAAGCATAAAAAGGAGTGCTGGGACATCTTACAAAGAAGGAAAGTCCAGCTGTTTTGCAATGGCAATGGACTGTAAAGTGCTACTTGAAAATGTTTCTCTGAAAATAGTTTTCCAACCTGACTATCACATGAACATGAAATGCATGTGACTAGTAAATGAACTCATTAATCCCAGCTTTGCAAATACTCAAAGGAAACAGTAAATATACATACACATATACACACACACGTATATGACGAGAAGTGAAAAAATATGAAAAATCTGCCATTCAAAAGACAGAGGCATGTCTGTACTCTGCAAATTCAATCCTTAGCAAAGTCTTTCAATGTGCACAATGAGAGCGACGGGAGTGGATGAAAGGGGGGAAGAACCCACTCCACATCTTCATCTTGCCAGTCGTTTAGAGGGCTTAGGTAACAATGGAGAATAAGGCAGAGGCATTGCTTCCACCAAGCGAGCCTGGCTTCTCCTGCCACAACCAGGTGACTTAACTTCGCATAAACTGACAGTCACCACAGCCGGTGAAGCTACTGTTTGCAGGCATAGGGCCACAACCTACTGAAGTACATATTTAAAAATGAATGCTGTGCATGAACAAAAACCAAATATGGAGAACACACAAACAAAATTGTTCGGAAAGATGAGGAAAGCCCTGGAGAACAATGAATTATTTCTGACAGCAACACTGCAGCTGTAGTTTCGAGTCAACAGCCTGAAGTCACATCTCAAACTCACAAAATATGAATGAAATCTCTAGGAGACATTCCAGTTCTGCAGAGAGTTTACCTACAAACTATATCATTCATATTTACTGTAGTTCATGAATCCAAGCAGCATCAGACCTCTTTTATCTTAGTGGTACCCTAACACAAAATGAATAGTATGTGCTATACAAAATACCAGTCTAACTCCTGCTGCTCACCAACGAGCTCTGCATTTTTAATATGGTAACATATCAAATGTAGTGTAAAATAACCACTGGGTCAGATACTAACCATCTAAGAGTGCAGCTGCCTCAGTCTGTTGAATTACAAATCCAGCTGGCTGAAATACTCCCTAGGAAGGAAGTCTTTGCACAGCTTCTCAAAAACCTTTGGCATTCATTGGAGACTGCGCCCCTGAAGGACTGGAATTGCCTCTTTCACACAAATCACTGACGATCTGGGGACAACACCTCTTATGAAATACATCTTCCTGATCAATTTATTGAATTTTCTGTGAAACTAGAAGTTGGAACACCAAATTTACCAGGAGTTTGTCAGTACAAGTAACATCACTGTGAAACATGAGAAAATAATTCAGTGTACTTACGTCTCGGACAAGCCAGCTGACAGGGTAATTTCGATTCAGAAAAGCAGCTATTGCATTTTCCCACCACCTACCACCAGCTGGAAAAAAAAAGAAAAATTACATGCATGTTACATATGCTCTGTGAAATCCATCCTCCCGCCTTCCCTTCTTCTCCATGTCCCATCTCTACCTCTGCAACCTTTCCCTCTACTGCATTACAAAAGAGCGGTGCAATAAATTCTTTAATTCTCTAACTATATGACTATCATAAAACCATTAAATTTAGGCAGTTTATACTGAACTGACCAAGCACACACCACCTGAAAGCAGTCAGAGCCTCTGTACCATCTTGAGCTTATCAATACTGTTTAGAACACTGAATGCTGATAGTGCTCTTTTTCTTCTGTATTACTTTACTGGTATCTATACATAAAATAAGCAGGGTGTGCTGCATAACCAGGCTAACATACCCTGGCAAGCCCTCATTTTACAGAATTTGTCTTTCAAATGCTCAGTTTTCTGTATCATTAGATTTGCACATTGAAGTACCACAGAAAGCTAAACCCTCAATAAAACAGGGCAGCTACGTATCAATTTCAGGAGAGGGGTTAACAAAGAGAATAACATCCAGGAGAAATATAAATAGACAACATAATCCCAACTGAAGTTCAACCAGGGCAGCTGGATTAACACTCCTGCTTTCCAGAAAGCATCTCACACCTGTAATGACAGGAGCGATCATTATCTTAGCTTTTTGGTGTCTTCTGAAAGGTACAATATTCCTGTGACCAGTGCCGTAAGAGGGTGCCATAAAATAGTAGTGAGTCTGAGGTACAGTGGAAAATAAAGAAGACAGACAGTGTTTAGCACTGTACAGAAAATACACAGTCTCTCAGAACTTGCCAGTGCTAGCAATTTCAATCAAAAACTACCATATTCCTTTCAGTATTGATAACTTGCTAGCCGCTGATTTTTTAAACCGTTTTTATTCATACCTGAAAGATAAGCATTAAAGAATCAAAGGTGACCACAACAGGGATCAGCACTTTGTAACACATATTTCCAAAAGGACTGCAGGTCTATTTGTATGGTATAACAGTCTACATCTGTCAGCTCAAGTATTAACATTGATCACCTCATTAATCCTCTTACTGAAGTATTACGACAACAGGAAGAATTACACAGAAATCATGAAATAGCTAAAAAAGAGGTAGTGATGGTATTTCTGACTAAATGAGGAGAACCAAGAAAAACAGAAGTTTATAATTACTCATATGCCAAAACCAGAAAAAGCCAGCAGAAACAATATGCTTGTCACCTGATAGACCTACACCCTAATTTAAAGTCATCCCCCTTTCCAGCGCTAGTTCACATGCTCGCTTCCCTACATTTTTAGTTCCATTGTACAGTGACAGATAAAGCAGCAAGCAGTCAGCAGCAAGTGATTTACAGGAGCCCAGCATGTGTTGAGTGAATTACTACGGTCTGTAGTTAAAAAGTGACCGAAGTCAAGGCACGCAGGTGGATGGTAGCACATCAGCTCCGGACAGAAAAAAGGGGCCCACCACACACAGAAGTTTGCAGTACTTGATTCCTCTGTCAGAATCAGGAGAACACAACAGGTTTGTGCACAGACTAAACCACCTCACTGTTGTCTCGGATGATCCTTATACTGAGAGTTGAAGCACACTGCTGAGAAACAGCAGAGAGAACAGGAGGACGGCACTGCTTTTGTCCCCAGATTGTGCCTGTTCACAGACATAGGACTTTGGTCCACAAGATTTTCTAAATCAAGCCTTTTGCAAAGGCTCGATACACTTAATACTTTATTGTCAAGCTGATCTTAGTATGAACTAAAAGCAGTTTGCACCTTGGTATCAGCCCAAGATGCTCCAGTTTTGAAAGGACTAAATAACTACACTAGCATTGGAAGCAGGCTCTTAAAAAAATAGGAGCGTGAACTATGGAAAGAATCTAATGAATGCAACAAGGCAGCATTAACAATGGAAACAGGAATCAAAAGGTGCACGTGCTCCATAGCAGAATCCCTACTCACAGGGATAGTAAATATGTATATAATGTATACAGTGAATAGTGTTTGCATAACATCTAAAAAAAATTTAAAAAATCAAAAACAAAGGACTAATTACAAGATTAAAAGAACAAAATGCTTACCACAATCACAAGAGAAAACCCAAGATTTATTTTAGATGTTGGTTCTAACACGGACTACATTGTTTCCAGGTGTAATAAACAGCTAATAAAGAACAGCAAAAAAGTGTCTGCTTCTTAAAAATGAAAGAAAAAAGAGGAGAGAGGGATGGAAGAGGCAAACACAAGCTCCAAGTTGGACGTAACAATCAGTATCTGTGAAACTGAAGTGCTGATGGAAAAGGCAGTGACACTTCCACTGCCTTCCTGACTGTTACAAGCCCCTCTACTGTCAGGTTTTAGTTCTTGGTAGTGATATCTCTCAACTTTCCTCTACTACCGGATCTTTCCTCAGCTGCTTTTCCAGTCCCTCCATGCATTCTCTGAAGTCCTGCTGCCTTTCCCCTAGGTCGCTCAGTCTCATGCTTCTCTTCCCACCCTCTCTCTGAAGCTGCCTTATGGGGACAGAGAAATATGGACAACAGAAGATGGGACAGAGAACTAGGACAGGAGCCATTTATCTGCTATACATGACTTCATCTTTTTCTCTCAACCCCTACTCTGCCGTCTCCAGTTGTGTCTCTTGAACAGGCCACGTTAATTTGTGTTTTACGGCTTTACCGAGGTTCTCTGTCTCCTTTGACACTCTTCAAGCTCAGGTGACACTGCACTGACAAACAAATCTCTCTCTCCTATGCAGCAGACAAGAACTGTCAGAATGCATGCTTTTACTCCCCGAGGGCAAGAGAAGTCATTCCATTTCAGCTCCTTCCTGGTAACCTTAATCATATTTTTACCTCTAGGAAAATACAAGAACACGGCCAGAGCAGGCAACAGTCAACTAAAACAGTGTACATAATGTCAAGTATGTAAGATGGATTTATCTTACCTCGTTCATCACCGGAGATTGTGAACTTGTGCGGACTTTGCCCAGTCCATAAGCCTACGTAACCAAAAAACGTGGTGCCTTGATATGCTACCTGAAACCAGGAAACACGCAGTGTTTCAACATTCTGGAACACAACACTTCTTAAAATATCGTCAACATTCTGAAGCAGCATCCTGTACTTTTTTCCCCCATGATTTTCATACATAAGTTCCTGTAAAACACTGCCTTAAAATTACAGCAAAACTTGCAAAGTAAATTATAAAAAGACTCTGAGGACCAAAATTCACTGCATTTCATTTGTTAACTATCACTGACTGCTACAAAAGTTTTGCTCAAGTTCATGAGTAGCCAAGCAAGCAACAAATGAAAAGTTCTCCATTTGCAAAATGGACTAATAAATACTAAGAACATCACGCTAACGAGGACTTACTACCAACTACTTCATTTTTAGAAATTTTCATCTAAAACACACACGTTGGTCACAAAATTAACAAGGCCTTAGAAAAAAAGCCTTAGAATTGGTCCCTGCCAAAAATGATCCTTTTTTCTATATTGTCTAGTATTTCTTTTCTTTTTTAGCAACTCGACATTTCCTTCTTTCAATACCTCCTTCCAAATAATGATCTTGAGATACTAGATTATGCTGTTCCATTTGTTAGGTTTATCACCACAAACTGGATGTCCAGAAAGCAAAGAAAACCAGCATTCATCCTGCATTCCTGGAGAGAGGGACCGTGGTGCTCTAATACTCCAGTAAACTCGGGATGGGAACCACAGCCCTACATTAGATCCCACTGCCTACGCAGCTGTACGACTGTACCCCGTTCCTTCATGGAATACCACCCAGCCACGTCAACCACAGATCATACCTGCCCATTTTTTATAAACCGCACATCAATTGTAATCTTGCGTAATATATCGACAAAACCATAATCCAGGTTCCGGCCATGGTAAATGTTTCCTTTGTCATCCTGAGCGACAATACTAGTACAGAACCTTCAAGAACAAAAAGGAGAAAGAATTATTTGAGAAAAAGCTATGACAATGCTTTCAGTACTCGAGTTGAACTAGCTCAACGTTTCAGAAGGAGTAACTGAGTTCATCTTCTGCAAAGTATTTTACTAATGTAAGCATACCAATAGGAGTTTGTGTTATATCACTAACACGCTTCCCAGCCTGAGAGAACAGTCTCATCCTATGCTTTTTGATAAAATTTCTTACAGGTTTTAATTCCAAACTGGGGGGGGGCGGGGGAAGCACAGAACGCAGAATGGTTTGACTGAAGCTCTGCATAACTACACAACACTACAATGTCTTATGTGACTTGCGCATGATATCCGTCAGGGCAAGTCCTTTCCCACAGAGTCTAACAAACAAATCTGTACAATACTTATTAGCTCCCACCTGGCTCAGAAAGTACAAAGCTGCATTATTGTCCACATCAGTTCAGATGTTACAAAACAGGCAGCAAACAGCATTTCCACTCAGGAAAAACTTCATTATTTCATTTTACTTCTTTTCTAAATTAAGATGAAAAGCTGGTATATAAAAGCATCCACAAAGTATCAGTCTGAAACTTTCCGGTTTTCATTTGGACAATTATAGATTATTTAATTTCAATGTGGATATACCATTTATGTTTTTAATTACAGCTAGATAAGAAGTTCAAACAATGTCCTTTCAAACTGAAAATATCAGTTGCTGTTAAAGCATCAGCTGCTTCAATAACAGTCAAACCTCTTCTCTAGAACAGGAAGTGTGCTTAAATTCCTGTTTTAGTAAGTTTCAGTTTCATTGAAACAGTCTTTTTTCTGAAATATATTGAATTAGCAGGGAATTAAAAATTCATTTTCTCGGGAGTTACAAATTTGTCATTCCAGTGATGCACAGCACTGTCTTTCAAAACTGTAAAGGTAAAAAATTTTGCAGACGAGTAGTTTGTTCCAGGTTGATGTTTTTTCCCTAATATCTTTAGAGCTCAGAAACTTAAAATTTCATGGGCCTTACAAGGCTAAGAATGACAAGTGTCCTCTGTGAAATACTAAGAAAGCTAGCATTGAAATTACTATCTTGTCCGATATTAGTCCTCATTTCAAAAAAGATCACTTTAAATACATCAAGAAAAAAAATAATAAAAATGCATACAAGTGGCTATATGCACCTATTTTTTATTAAAACCTACACAGATAAATATTTTTAGGATCCTCACAGGCAACCTGAAGCGTTTAGTGTTCTCCTGCACGTGCTTCCAGGGCAAAAAAAAGACAACAAAACTGAGTGTTTTTTCCACTGAGGTTTTGTTTGTTGTCATAAAGACACTAACATCCGTCAAAAAATTACATTATGTAGTCATTGTGAACATTCATCCAGAAAATAGTTTGGAAACAACTTTATCTCAGATGAATGGTTAAAATAGTTAGATTGCAACTAATTCTTCTAGTCTTCTTTTTGGTGAAATAAGACAATTTCACAGAATCACAGAATGGTAGGGGTTGGAAGGGACCTCTGTGGGTCATCTGGTCCAACCCCCCTGCCGAAGCAGGGTCACCTACAGCAGGCTGCACAGGACCTTGTCCAGGCAGGTCTTGAATATCTCCAGAGCTCTGTCTAGCTTACTT
>Ga0065711_1029205_pt1 | contig 37150 bp, 17 predicted proteins | sample Hoacrofraction12_FD_59098 | JGI IMG/M metagenome (GOLD analysis project Ga0065711, IMG submission 59098) | Hoatzin crop microbial communities from Cojedes, Venezuela - Epithelial fraction 12 v2 (version 2) | ecosystem: Host-associated > Birds > Digestive system > Esophagus > Crop | place...
GGGGAGGGTGTCGTTCGTCCGTCCGTCCGCCCGCCCGCCCGCCGCTCAGCCTCTCCCTCCGTCCCTCCGCGCTCAGGTAGCCCTGCTGGACCGCAACTCGGAGGCCGGGCAGGAGAGCAAGGCGGCCCTGGACGAGCAGTTCGAGGCGCAGAGGACGGTGTTCGTCCAGTGCGACGTGACGGACCCGGAGCAGCTGGCAGGTAGGAGGGCGGGGAGGCGGCGGGGCCGACGCGGCTGCGCGCGAAGGCTGGGGCAGCACAGCCTGCTCCCGGCCGCTCCCGACGGCGGCTCGACGAGGATTTGTAGCGAGAAGTTACCGCCGGCATGCGTGTATTTCGCCGTGCTGCTTGGCACACCGCAGGGCAAAGCCAAAGGAATGGTCCCCACCGAGCGCGGGGCACTCCCGCACGAGAGCCTCAGCAGAAGATAATTGTCATTTTATGAGTAATATACCTGGACTTGCTTTTTATGAGGCTTCAGTACAGACTCCAAGCTGCATTCTGTCGTGGAATCACAGGTTGGAAAAGACCTCTAAGCTCACCCAGTCCAACTGCGGTCACAGGGTTAATGGGCTCCGCTCTGGGCTGTGGTGCTGCTTCCCCAGGGCACGCTCCCTGCCAGCGCCAGCGGCTGCAGCCGAAGGCAGAGCTGGCAAAAGATGGCACACCGCGTGGTCACCGTGTCAGGCTGAGAACGACTCGCACCCGCGTTTCGCAGGCACAGGGAATGGCAAGGAGCTTCCCTCCTGTATGATTTCCATCTGTGTTTTCACTTAGTGAATAAATCATGTTCCGTCCTGAGTTCTTAGAGTATCGCATAGTGTTGGTGTATCCCTCAAAATATTTCATAACAGGCACATCGCTCTGTCAAAGTTTCATTATTAAAGAGATGCATTCATAGGTAGTGACTCAGACTCAGATTTTGACATCACTCGTGTCAGTGCCCTTTCCCCAGATTCATTGGTGTCAGGCTAGATGCGAACGTTCTTCGTTCTGCTTTTATTCACTACACTTCACTGGCTGCTTCCTCAACAGCGGCGATCGAGCATGTCCATTCCTCTTCCACAAAACGTTGCCGCTAGTCCAGAATTCAGCAATATTGCTCACTGCTCCGAGCTAGCGTGACTATGCCTAACTCCAAAGCTTTGTGTTGTCTGTCTGTAAGACAGATGCTGGACTTTGAATTTGAGATCTGCTCTAATCAGCAAACAAAGCTTTTATCAGCTAGGTTGATGATTGACTGTTTGTCCCTGTGGGACGAGTAACCTAGGAGCAAGAAAAAGCATCCTAGGGGTAGGAATAGCATGTGCTGCAGCAGGAGTATTAGCCCAGTGTGCTTTCTCTCCAATGGTCCCTTCTCTCCTCAGTGCCAGGCTAGTGCAGGAGCCAGGGCATGCACTGGGAGCTGCAGTGGGCAGCACAGGTCAGCAAGAGAGCTTTTAGAACCAAGTCAGTAGCAAAAGAGCAATCAGAATAGGATTGGAATGGGCCCTCACAAGGAGTGAGAGCAAGAACGGGCGGCTGCTGCTCCTGCTTCTCTGACACTGCGTTATTCCTGCTGCAGGTTTCTTTGCATAAATTTGCAATCACATCTTAGAATCCTTTGGGGTTTCTGGAGTATTTTTTAGTGGTTTTGTTGGTTGGGGGTTTTTTTACCTCTATATTTTCCTATTTTTTCACTTGTAATTGCAAGACACCGCGTATTAAACTTAGATTAATTTCACTCCTGGTGTTTAAAGCTCTTAGTGGATACGTCAAGTGCTGTACTAGCTTTTTGTGTTAAAAGTCATGTCCCTGAATGAAATTCCTCTTCTTTCAACTTTAGCCTTTCCAGTATGAAACAAGTCACAGTACTAGAATCGGTATCTGTAGGTACATAATGCTTAAGTGTAGGAAATCACCTACTTCATCTACATTCAAGTCTTGCCTCTGCTTTTTTCTCTGGTGGCTCTTCCATACAGTCTTCCACAAAAATGTTATATCTTGTTCCACTTTTGAAAAATCACCATACATTTATTTTTGCTTTCCATGAATATTTAGGAAGCTCACATATAACTGGTGTTTGTGCTTATTTTCCGCTGTTTTTCTTACCTCTCCTTTAAAATGGATCCTCCTCTTCATATTTCATTTTTCTTCATTCAATATTTCATATGAGCATCTGCTTTTAATTTTTATGATTCCATAAGCACTAACTAGTGTGCAATCTAAACACAGAATTATTCTATGTTTGAAAAGGGATGAACAAGTCAGTTTACACCGGTGTATGGGTGATAACTTTATTAAGAATTTATAATAAGATTCTTCTTTTGTGGATAGGTAATAGATGGGATTACTGTAGGCAGGTAAACTTTTACCAGAAATATTCCAAATTTGGTAATAATTCTTTATTTCAACACTAGATATGCAAACAGCTGAAAAACATTTGGCTCTTGTCTCACTATGTAACTAGAAAATTACAATTAGTCAAGACTGTGAATTTAACAAAAAAATAATTGGCAAAAGTACTATTATTCATGGTGGTTTTTTGAAGGCAAAAAATTCTATTAAGATGAGACATGCTATTTAGAGAAGCCTTAAGAGGGAATCAGGGAGACAGTTTCCAAAATTTGGAAGCTAATTGAAGACCCAAACTGTATTTATTTTACTCACTGAAACCAAGTTGAATAATCATTTCTGCTCTTAATAAAGCCAAAGGTTTTCATTTGCCCTTGCTGGTGCAGGCTTGGAAAGGTAAGAAGTGACTGAAGAGTTAAGTTGGGAAGCCAGAGAATGAGTTAGCAACAAACATAACAGAAGCCAAAAAGGCAGACAGCCAAACATAGAGGCTTTAGCAATTTTAAAATATTCTAGTATGGAATAGAATATTCAAAAAATCTGTACAATAAAGGCAGTTGGACAAATAAAACCTTTCCCATCAGCTGCCCAGCTCTTGTTCTGATGACAAGATGATGACTGTGATGGACCTGCAGCATTCAGGCAAAGAAAGACCTGTAACAGTATCGACCACCTGGTGCAAGAAAAAAACTCTGTAAACCCCAGCAACTGCTGCAAAAAAGGTAGATGTCTCAAAGCTGCTGCTATGCTCCTGACTGACACTAATAGCCAAAGACTAATGATCAGAGAACTAAGATGGTCGTGGGATCACCTTTTAGTGAAGTGCTTTCATTAAGGCCTGTCAAGCTTAATTTCAGCACACCTGAAATACTCCAGATTTGTATTCAGTCACCAAATGATGGTTTTTAAAACAATATTGGGGGAGCGGTGTCTTGGTTTACATAATAATAAATATTTAGTGACGGGGAACAATATTTGGAGGGAAAACAAACACCTATATACATGTCAGATAATGTCTACAGTCATGGAAAATTTTAGTCTGGAATGAACATCTGGCGGTCATCTCATCCAACTATCCTGTCAAAGAAGAGCCAGCCTAGATGAGTTCATTCATTACTATGACATCACGTTTTTCCATACACGTGTTTTATCTTAGTTCGAACGTTGTCATCTGGGAGAACACAATGTCTTTGTGGAAGTTTCCCAGTACTTTATTTTGAAATTCTTTGGGAGATAGGCCATTATTTTCAACAACAGAAGGAAGAAGATTCGAATTTGAGAATCACATTGTTAAGGTTACCTGACAAGTGGGATGTATAAAAATTGATTCCTAAACGGATAGACAAGAACTATGATGAATTATTTGTAGTTAAAACATTCACATTAGTTATATCACTGAATAAGAATTGCATTCTTATGTTAAATTCACAACAAAGAAAATTGTTCTGAACACATGAAGCGTCTATTTTTGCTTTAAAATAGATAGTGCCAAATCTTGAATTCACTAGCTATATCAAACTGATACAAATCAAGCTGTAAATGCTTAATTTATATAATTAGGGTGCCATACATCCTATCTAAAACAAAATGTATCGATGCTAAGAACTTTCATTAGATCATTTTGTCAGGCATTATGAAACTGAATGGCTACTATGGTAACATATTCCTTTCAGTTTTCCTGAATATGTTTAATATTGCTGAATGGTTAGATAAAAATTTTAATTGCATGTTGCTCATTAGTGGCTAAGAAAAAAGTGAAGACCTTTTGGTAGACTAATAAAATATTAATTCGTATGCATGCATTGCATTTTTATATCTTACTTTCCACAAGTGCTAAGACATTTCACCCTTGGATCTTACTATAGGTGCCTTCAAAAAAGTAATTGAGCATTTTGGAAGGCTGGATATTGTGGTTAATAATGCTGGAGTGAACAATGAGAAGGACTGGGAAAGCACTATACAAATTAACTTGGTAAGCATTATTTCCTTTTGCATGTTCGTACTTCAGTATTTGATGCTGGAATACACTTAACAGCCCTTGGCTTGTACAGATTGTGCCATATGACGGAACATGACTTCTTGGATTGATAAGCACAGCTATTGAAACAATAACCTTGTAACTGCGTATGTAGTAGCCAGTAAATGTGTGTGGTAGGTCCTTTAAGTTGTCTGTCCAAGACGTACAGCACTGTGTGGAGGTACTCAGGCTAACACCAGACAACATTCTCTTCCTGTAAAACCCAATGAAACCCCAGGCAGGTGTAACAGCTGGGTGCCCAAAGCAGTAGAGCTGCACCTACAGGAGGCCAGTCTGTTTATAAGAATGTTTTAGAACAGTTTAGTTTCTTGTGAGACTCAGATGGCCTGCATTACAAAACAAGTTGCCATTTGTTGGTATTGCAAGAAAACTTGTTCAACCAAGAGCTCCACATTTTCTTCACCAATGAAGCATGCATACAATTTGAGATTTTAATATAGGCCCTTTCACCATTGTCACTGACAGAAGCACACCACTTACTTGCTAAAACCCAGTACATTCAACGTGCCTGTAAAATTTATTTTCAAACAGGTCAGTTTTATTACCAGTTCTTTGATATTATGTGGTATCTCTTCAGGTGAGACCACAATATATGTTTCTCCATTGAAAATTCTTTAGACTACACTGCTAGGAGATCTAAGCTCCTAACTTTCCAGGTTAATAAAATTCTGACCAGCTCTTATTCTACCACCTGTGAAGTTCTAATTCGATGGTGATTCAGTAAGTCACACCTATGACCATACTTACAAAGTGTTATAACCTGCATTTGCAAAGAAAATAGCAAAAGGAAGCTTGGAAGAGTACCATGTAGAGTTTTCTCCCATTGGTCATTTGGAATTTGTCAATGCAACAAGAAAGCTGAGGATAAGAAAATTAAAATTTTGGTTTTCTCGAAAATTTTAAGGACAAGGGTACATGACTCTTTGAATCCTAATTCTTCCATGAAGACAAACTAACAAAAACCCCCAGCAAGTAACACAAGCTGTGTATGAGAGAAGTTACAGAAAAATTAATGGGAAAATCTTTATTTGGAAAAACAAGAAGTTAGATTTAATAATACTTTTTCTTGATCTTTTATATCTAGCCAAGGTCAAATTTGCCTATTCTTGGAAGGGACTAAACTGAGACCAGAGATTAAAATTTCTGCAACAAGACAAATACATTTGTTTTATTTCCTTTGCTTTTTCTTTACATTTTTGAGATTTAACTACACGTATTTCTTCCTCTTTTTAATTTCTAAAATATTCTAACAAACAACAGAAAATGTCATATTGTGAAGTAACAGGAGTGTGACATCCTCACTGATATGCAACACCAATATCTATTAATATAGATCCCTTGAATTTGAAAGAAGACTTTATCTACGTTCTAGATTACTTATTTCTCTTGATTTTTGTGCCTGGTTTAACACAGGATGTAAGTTACTGCAGGCAGCCATCCACTTGTCAAATTTGCAAGTACAGATAGTTAGCCTTCACCAGAAAAATTGAAGTCCATGTGAGAAACACATTTGTCTGTGATTCACCTTTAAATTTAGCACAAAAAAAATGAAGGCATTTGTGATCAGCAAATGTTGAAGATATTTAATATCCAGGTAAATGTCCTAACTTAAAAAAGGGGAATATTATATATTTTATACATTATGGTATAGGTAAGTTCACCCTAAATGGCCTAATGACTTAATTCATGGTTGAAAGTTGAAAAATTTCATCAATACATAAGAACATCTAAAACAATTAAGCAGAGTAGAAGTACAGCCATATGGGTTAAATCATAGTAACTCTAAGATCCAAATATCTTGTAATTTGAATATTCTTTGCCTGTTTAACCTTGAGTTGATTTACTAGCTTATTTCCATAGGGTATTTCTATATAGTTACTGTAATTTCCATAAACCAAGATATAACATTTTGTACTTTTTGCTTTTTAACTATAACAATAGAAGAATAACAGCTGCTGTATGTAATATGTTATATTGGTTGGTTCCATAAAATGTCTTTTGCTTCTTGTAGAGAAAGGAGAAAAATATGTACAAAATAATACATGATTTTAAAATGTCTCTATTTCCCCAATGTAGAAAATTTTAAGTATCCTTTGTGTTATGCCTAAGAACAGGAATAACTTCTATGGCCACACATTTTGATACACATTATGTACACATTTTCTACTTTAAAAAAGGGAAAAAAACCCTCTACTTGCCAGTCTTCTATCATTTATGTATTGATACAACAAATATTCCCTGCCCCAGTTTCAAGTGCAAAGTACAAAAGTAGAGCAGTACAGAGCAAGATAAATCAGAACAAACATATATGGGGTGTGTTCTTTATGACTAAAACAGTTCACAGAACCGGTTGGTCTTCAGGAACGTTTTTAAAAGAGTGCAAGGAAGTTCCCTGATAGCACTGCTTGAGAAAGCATGAGGAACAGAAATGAAGAAGCAAGTTCAAAGAGTGGGACTTAATTTAGAAAGAAAAAGAGGGAATAAAACACTATTCCTACCTATATCCATTAGTTTCCTGAGAGCGAGAAAAGGCAACTTGATAAAGATGGGAGTAAAAAGAATATCAATTGCTAAAAGATATTTCTGTTGCAGTGCTTTCCACTGTTTTGCTCTATTTTGTGCTGAACAACATCCACTTGTTTATTACTTTATTAGTATTTCTATTAACTTTTTTAGTTAAGTATTCCAGCAACGCCATCCATTCCTCACCTCAGAACTCCAAGGCTGACTGCATTGACGATCAACGTCAGTTTGATCAATGGCAGCTTCAACCACTCTTGTTATTATGGTATATAAAAAAAGATCTTGGCAAACATACTGGAATTCCCTTTGAAATTGATATCGGCAGTGTAGTTTCAACAGCCCATCACACACACACACACACACACACACAGCCCCCGCCATGTCCAGCATGACAAGAACAGTGTTTCCTGCATCTAGCTTCATAAGAACCTATGCCTAAGGAATCCAGAAATTTTATAACCTGACTCTTTGCTGTTCAAGTCCCTAAAGAAAGAGAAGTGCCCAAATCTTTATGAGCCTTGAACATATATATGAGTTAAACATAATTTGGTCATTTAAGAAGCTTCCCTAGTTTTCTCTTGTGTTGATGATATAGGCTTTCTGGAACCACTGCAATTACAGTGTCTGCTATAATTACAGTATCTTTTCTCTTTACAAGTACACTTAGCACAGTTTATACAAAATAATCCCAAAATTTACTTGGAGGTTGCTTTTTTAAGATTGTATCAGAGGTTTCTGAAAACTGACATAGGTTGCAGTATACAGTTACATGTAGCAGAACTGGTATCATACGTGCCTACATTTTACATATTACCTGAATGAAAAGTACAGAAGTACTTTATATAACGTTTTTGTGATCTTACTGTTTTCTTACTCCAAAAAGTTAATTATTTTGTAGGTATATTTAAACCGATTCCCCAGATGAAATTAAATAGACTCATGAAAGAAATTGACTGCAAAATCACAATTTTCTCCTGTTAATGGGATGATGTTGCACATTATAACACATTATTCTGGCAAAACTTTAAATTGCAGTCCATAACTTGGGCATGCCAAAAAATCCCAGTCATACGGGATCTCATTGTTTAAGCATTTTCCTGAGAGAAGTAGAATTCAAATACACATGTAAAATTTGTTCAGGTGTGTGACAGTCTCATCCTTCATTACTAGGCAAAATGTGGCAGTACCTAAGAATTCCAAGTTTTTACATTTTTCATGGGTTTGCGTAATTTACTTCCATAAATGACAAAGGTAACAAGTTTCTGTGAATTTAGAAAAATCCTTTTCTAAAATGAGGTCTACCTAATGCAGTGTTTGTCCCTGCAAAATACTTAGATTGGTACTACAGAGAAGAGAATGCAACACTGTATATACACGTGTGGCTCCATTCAATATAGCTCACAGTGAAATAAATGTTCCAGCAACTAGAAAACCTTGCAAAATGAATTCATTTGCTCATCAGTAAGGACAGATTCCTCAAAAGGCAAGTTAATGTCTTGGCAGAAACCAGAAGGGTATCTAGGCAAACTTCAGAAGTGATTAGTTTTATTTATTTTGGGGACAAAAACTTCATGACCATGACAAGGCTGTTGTGCTGTCCAAGCAGGAGAAGTCATCCCTTGGGAGTAGCTGCAACCTTCTTCTGGTCCATACACCTTGCTCTCCTTTCCCAGTGTACCAGGAGAAATGACAAGGGCTGAACTTCCTTCCCAAAATAATGTGACTAGGACATATAGCTGGATTCAGCAGGTGGAAACTACCAGCAGGTCCCACAGTACAGACAGAGGCAAGCACTGTTTCTTAATGCTACCAACACAGAAACAAAACAAACCAAACAGTGCTATCTGTAGAAGACAAAATGGCATAGGTAACTAATTTACCAAGCTTGCATTCTAAGATAGCCAAAAATACACTAACTCTGTTGTTCAATGGCTTAGTTGCTTATTCTTCAGCATAACTCGATGTCAGACAGAGGACTAAGCCTAGGGAGAGATGCGGCCACCAAAAAGTGAGAAGTACCATTTACCTTGCAATCAGTGGCATGAGGGTCAATTCTCTAAGTGCATAAAGCAGCCTGTAAGATTATTTTTGTTGTTCATATTGCGCCAGGAAGAACACAGATTTACCTTAATTGCACAGTAAGACAATGAACTTCTTAGCTTACAGTTTTAATGTATGTTTACAGTCACCAATGTTGAAGTAGAAAGAAAAGCAGATTTCTCTGCACTAAGAACTACTTAAGCCCAGCTACTCAAACTGCAGTACTCTTCCTATGTTCTTCAGGAATGTGTGGGAGGAAGAAAAGGAAAGACACCTGCACAGTAAAAAAAACTAAAACATAGTATTTCACTCCCACATTTTACAGAAGCTACTGATTTCTAGCAGATGATCAAATCCCATTGCACATTCCTTTCTCCTTTCTGCCTCTCCCTCCCTCAGCTTCTTGTTTTCCACAGTTTGAGTTGGATTTTCAAACTCAAGAGCCTGCAATTTCACTTCACATGACAAGTAAACTAACCTATACATAGGAATGCCAAGGGACTTGCATGCTTGCTACAACCTGCTTCCTAGAAAATCTACATTTAAGACAAAATCAGTCCCACCTCCCTGTCCAACAGCAAAATGCTAAAATTTTCCACAGCTATCACTAGCAGCACTTAGTTTCAGACTTTTGAAGTTCATCTTACGCAGTTCATAAAGTACTTCAAAATGTTTCCTTACAGATAGCCATCAATTTACAACATCACAGTATGAAAGTCAAATGATCTTGGGTCAAATTCCAGCTCTGTGCTAACCTGCTTTCTGAAACCACAAGCCAATGGCTCTTTCATTTGTTTTTTGATCAGTATCCTTAGCACTGAATGAGGTTAGCTCAGAAACCTACAAATAATATTAGGACTGATTACTGATTACCACTTTGTTCTCTCAAAGGAATGCGTATTGCCTTATCACCTTGATAACAACAGTGTAGTCATCTTCAGCACTGAAGGAACACAGATATAGTTTCTCGGCATAAAACATTAGCGTGCATAAGGAGACAGCAGAAGTAGCAGACAAGAGATGGCAAGGGAAACCTTATTAAATAGGTAGAAGAAACTATGTCAGTTGAAACAGCTGCCTTGAAACACTAGAAAAAAAAAAACCCCACTGTGTATTAAATTACTTTCAAAGCAATCATCACACACAAAGGATGATGTTTTGGGCACCACCACTGAAGAACACTTTTTTTTTTTTTGTAGATTAAGCTAAAATGAAACACAGAGTATGCAAATTGACTTACAGATCTAATATTGGAATACAAGAACATTGTACAACACTGGCTAACACTGATTCCTGACGCCAGAAAAAAATGAATTAGGTCTCCACTGAAGACTTGGAGTCGTATTAGAATCAGAGTTTCAATATATGATTTCTTACACAAGAACACAATTAAAACCATACAGCTGTGGGATACATAGAAATGTCAAGAATCACAGATTTTGTAAGTTTTGTTTCTGATTTTGATACTGATACACAAATTGCCATTTAATGATTTGTTAAAAAAGCAACTGCAAATGTTTTGACCTTTTGCACAATTATTTTGCAAAGTTTACCATGCTGTCAGATACTAAGTTTTGGGTTTATTTCTGTATGGTGCTTCAGAATGGCTGATCTCCTCTAATTTAAATCTGTAATTTATGGAAGATAATACTAGGAGATATTCCCACACTCACTATTACAACTTCATTGGAAAGAATTTTAATTTCTACTAGCAGTTGAAGAGCAAAATTGCCTCTCTTGGGAGTACTCTCAGACCTGCAGCGTACCTTGATGGTCCATCTTCATTATGTGCTATAGTAAAACACCATATTTGGGCAAGAAAACAAACAGCAATGTCACTAAGATATTTTTTCAACAGCTAGGAGGACAACCGCTTAGATTATTTTCTAATTTTAATGATATTAGTTTTCAGTAGCCAGGAGCAAAAATATAGGTGAGTCAGCTGTCCCAGTACTTGCTTTACCTGCATTTAATTGCAGATTTGGCTACTTCACTACTCTTTGTTCTTGACGTGTTTATGGACAACATCCATGCAGCTAAATGCAGTTGCAAACAAAGGAATTGTAAAAAATCCAACTCTAAAATGCAACATGCTTTCTTGCACAAAGCTATGTCTTGCAGCATATTTCTGTCATAAAACAAGTCAGATAATTTTTTTTAATTGGGTAATTTTAAATGTTAACTTTCCCAGAATTTCTATTTGCAATAGACAAACTGTGAATCATTGTTGGTTAAGAGCACAGATTAAATTATAATTCTTAAAAGTATACACAGAGAACTACACAATCTGAAGACACGTTTAGTTTCTTTCAGTTTCTTGAAAGACAAATTACAGATATTGTTCATCTTATCCCGAAATTGGGCTGCACAAAACCCATCATTCTTTGCCTGGCTTACTTCCTCTTGTGTATTTCACAGGACAGTGAAGTAACAGCTGATAAGCTTTCTTCTAGAATTCATCTGAAGTACATTCTGACATCAACAAATAGGAATCTCAAGTCGCACTTCATACTAGAGGGGGCCTGAAGCTGCAATTTACGCATTTGCAAAGATGGATTTCATAACAAAAACAAAAAACCAGTATGCTATTGTTCTTTGGAAAACAATAGTCCAAAGACTATCTTTCTTTGAAAAATCGCTTTCCCATCTGAGTGTTTGGCACCCAGACACCAGAACCAGCTTCACTTCTTCAACTCAGCTGGATTGACAGGCTCAGGCTCGACTGGAAAGTGGCACGAAGACTTCTAAGCACATATTCTATGACTTCCTTACCACAGTAAATTCAGCCCCTGCTGTTCTTCCTTGGAGAACTATTGAGAGGGCTTTCTCTCCTGGAGAGAGAGGAATTCTGGCAAGAGAATGGGAGATCTATCACACACCTTTCATCTGAAGTGCCATCTGCTGAGTGTGCAGACAGCCAGGTTCTTCTCACCCTGTCTATTTTGTTCAGAGTTTATCTCCAGAATAATACTTTATGTTACCAGCCCAACCATCAGAAATAGCCATGTCACCTGAGCTCAGCCACACTCAATGAGAAGTTTTTTGCAAGGGTAGCAGCAGGTGTAGGGGCAATATCCGAATGAAACTCTGTGTTAATTCTGAAGACGACCTCTCACAACACCTACGTAAAAGAGAAGGCTTCCCCAGCCACTTGAAGAAATGTAAATTAGTGGAGTCTAAAGAGAAAAGAAAAGCAGTATAGCGATTTTGACAGAAGAGTCAAGCTACCCACTTTTTCCTTGTCTTATAATTGTGGTTTGGCCAAAGACTCATCTAGCTCTATTATCTCTTTGAATGAGAGGGCTGGAGGAATAGAAAAATCTTCAAAGTGCCCCAAGCTACTTCCTTCTCCAGCTGATTTATTTCCTCTAATCGTCCTAAGTGGAATTCTCTTTTTCTGTTCAGCAGGCTGAGCCACTGCTCCAGGGCATGGTAGGACCTGCACCTGCTCTCCACAGACAGCATTAACCCCTTCCTTTCTAAAATGTCTTGTGTACAGCCTATCGTGGATAGATGAAAAAACACCACCCACCCTTAAGTCCAAGTCTAATTTCAGTTGAACTGCCAATGAGTTTATGTTCAGTATAAGCACACCTCACAGCAACACTACTGGGCATTAACGGTCTTGTTATTCAATAAATTCTTTAAAATTTTCATGTGACAATCTACATTAAACAGCAGTTGACTACATTTATAATAGCTCTGAAACTTTCCCAGACATGCAAGAGAAATCAGGTTTAGCAGGGTATTTTAAAAGGCACCGAAAGCAGTTCTTTGGAAAGTTTCTGTTAAAACATTTAATCAATAACATTCCTTTTATACTAATCAAAACATTTTTAAAAGTATGTTACTTATGACAAAACTTCCCAGGAGAAAAAAAAAAAAAGCTTTTTATATGAATTTTTTTCTTTAATAAAAGTTTAAAATGTTATTTCAGAATTTTGAACTGTTCATAATTTGTGATTTTTTTTTTACTTTATTCCAGGAAATTGGTATATTGAAAATATTGCATAAAATGCTGCAACCATAGAAAATGAAAAAAGCTGATTCTTTATTGAAATTCCAAAGCAAATTTGGTAATGGCATCTCAAGTTGTTTTATCTCTGCCAATGGGCAGCTTAACTTCATGTTACTTGGGCAACGGACAAGCAATACTAATACAGTAGTTAAAACCAATAAGCGCGAAGGGCAACTGAACTTGGACTTTTACTTTACTTTTTATAACATTAAGTTTTATGTGTAAAACTATCAGCTAACAAAAATGAAATGCAATACATGTCTTTAAATTATTCCAATTTTGGTTTCAGAATTTAGATAATGGTAGATAAATACTTAATGTTCTGATTTTAAAAGCTTTTTCTTTCTAGTACACCTAGCCACTATCCATTAGGGTTTAGTCATCTACAGATTATTTTTTTACTGTGTTATATTATTACTTTGGGAGATTTCCTTTTCCATGATTCAAAATTCTGTAGAACCTCCCTGGTCAAAACTCTTAGTGAAATAATTGTGCACATATGTGAACATATTTGTAATGCCACTTCATCTTTTGAATATCTTAATTTATTTGGGTCAAATAAATAGCACTAAACAGTAATAAAATATAAATAGGCTTCTCATTTAGCAACTGAAATAGTATATCCAGAAAAAAAAAAAGTAACTCAATACCTTTACTCATTTTAAGTAGAAATTGTAAACCAAATGTGAACTGATCATGGAGAAATCTAACAAAATCAGTAAATGGTGAGATGAACCCCAACAGAAGTTCTGATTGCAGTAGGGTTCAAAACCAGATCTTATGGAATCAAGATTATACTGGCCTCAGTAAAATTTTCTTCTTCAAAGACCTCTCTTAAAAAAAAATTTAAAAATAACATGCTGCAGCTAATGCTATGTTAACTCCACGTTTCACACCTCTTCAAATGCTTTTTTACCTTATCTATATTTGTCTGTTTGGATTAACCTTCTTTTGAGAGGAATAGTAAAACATCAGTAACTTCAGTCAGAAAAGAATACAGATTTATAATATGCTTGGACCAGAAATATAATATATAACTTAATTCTAAAAGCAGATCTCATGCCTGGAGCCAAATGCAGTTATAAGTGTGTGTTATCTTCAGATTCAGTCTGTACGTCTTTTATAAAGTAGAGCAGTTTGTCTCAGTAAAAATGCTGGGAACTTGATAAGTTCATCCACCACTTATATCCTCAGATACAGTGTTTAATCTATAAATTAGTTACTTGTTCTGCATTTCATTTCATTCATATCATTTCTCTCATGTTGTATCTTTTTAGTTTGATTATTGATATCTTAATAAGAATAATAATTAAGCTGCTATTATTTCTATGCATTGCAATTGTGATTCTGAAGTTATTAAATTGCATTATTGTGGAATGTCATCTGTGTTTATAACCTTCCAAGGATAAATATGATCACTGGTAAAACAATACAGGTTCTAAGCACCATGACTACAGCAAGATTCAGTTTTTAGGAGCACAAAAGAAACATATTTTGAATTTAATCACCCCTTTCTCCCCTCTATCAGACATCTGTGATCAGAGGAACCTATCTCGGCCTAGAATACATGAGAAAAGGAAATGGAGGTGACGGAGGAGTAATTATTAATATCTCATCTTTGGCAGGTAAGAATATTTTCTGTATAAACGCTTTCTGCTCACTGGGTTGTTTCTATAATAAATGCATCACACACAAATGATTCACACTTTTTCTTCTTTCTTATGGCCCTTCTCTGTTTATTCCCATTTTGACCTGGTTTTCATCATAGCAACCAAATATCAAAGGACCACAACTATCCTCTTCTTTTTTAAACTCAGTTCAATGAAAAATTCAGTAATTTTCCTATCAGTCTCATATTTAACATTCTTGAGCATGATGTAAATAGTTTTTTCAGGTTTCTGTACTGCCACACACTGAGTAAAACCTAACTAGCCTCAATTCATTATGCTTATTCAACACTATTCAATAACACTGCTGAATTAAAACCTTATGTACACCACATTGTGTGTAAGAAACAAAATCTAATGTCTAGACCTAATTTGAATTCAGGGTTACTTTAAATCTGATTATTTTTTCTATTATAAAGTATTTGTTGGGCATTAAACATGGAAAATAAGATAATCTTTTTTCACAGAAAGTGAGGAAGTAGTAGCAGGCCCTACATTCAACTCCCCAGGTGCACATCTGCAGGAATATTTAAGATTAGACTGTATCTACTTTATTAATGAAGATTGCCACACACCAACTCTGGCCGTCCTCTAAGTCCTCTCACATGTGATCTACCTCTGCCTGAGAAGCCATAAAATAAACACTTATATTTCATTGAGTTTAAGCTAGCACATTCTTTGCTCACTACTTACCTATGTTATAACTGTATTTCAATTTGTTGGCATAAAAATAGAATCATATGGCTTCTAAGTCAGTCAGGGTTATTGCTGCTCAGCTGTGAGGCAGAATCCTTCTCCCTTTCCTCTAGGTACACACGTTACAGTGGCTGGGCTCATAGCAAAAAAGCACAACTGAAGGGGAAACAAGTAAAAAGAGAATGATGTCACCTGACACCCTTCCTCAAACAAATTGTGGGGAAGTATTTGCACTCTCTCATTTGTTTGAAGAGTTTCTTCTCTCTCGCTACTGTCACAGTGTCTGGGAAAAATAATACGTAGGCTGGTTTGCACCTGGATTGTCAGTGCTTTCTGCGGTATCTGTACAGAACACCAAATGATAATAATTTTATTCCATGGTATTCCTACGTGTTTTAACAATGAAAAGCCAGTAAGACAGCAGTGGCCAGAGCTCCTAAGTGTGAATGGGGATTTGTGCCCCATAGGTGTGAACGTTCTGAGTATCATTACATTCTCCTGTAAACTTTGGCTTTTGTGACAAGAAGTCCAGTTCACTCTGTTGACATAATGCACGTGGGTCTTGAGGATCTGACTTAATATACACACATGCTTCGCATTAGTGAGGGGTCCTTTATTACAGGTCTCCAAGTCCCTTTAAGTCAGCACTTGCAATGCTGCCTAACATGTTGCCTCCTGATGCCAGTAAATTCCTCTCCGTTGGTTCAAATGGACATTGTATCAGGACCAAATTAACCCAAAGGAAACTGCTACTGCAGTACAAGAGTTCATCAACACAAGTAAAAGATTAAACATTTTCACAGAAGTGCTGATGCCCATGCAATGCTTAAGAAAGGACAGGGGCAGAAAGTAGTTTGATTCAGTTTCTAACTAATTTCAAAAGAACACAAAATTATTTTGATTTTAAGACCTAACAGCTTGGCTTTTCTCGGTTTGGTAAGAGCTTATAAGTGCCTTTTTTATTATGTAATTAAAAATTACATTTATTTACTTAGTTTTTTAACATTAACATTGTGCCATAGTGATTGTGGGAACCTGTCAAAAACAAAGTGTTCTTTGCTTTGTTTGCTTTTACACAGCTTGTATTTAGCAATTGCTTCCAAGGTCATAAGGAAAAATACATTAGAAAAGCTGACATACACTAATTTTTATCTTTTGTTTATTTACTAGTATTTGTGCTTTGTGACTCTAATTCCCATTTCCAGTCTCGAGGTCTAAGTCCTGCAGTTTATTCCATATATAAAAGGCAAACTGCCACTGGCTTGTTTAACATTCTCTTCTAGTGTTTTCTTTTCTCAGAGCTAGCTTCTGTTGATCATTAAACTTTTGAGAGGTTTTGATCCCCCCTGTCCAAGTTCTTTCTAAGATTTTATCAGATACACTCTGCAGACAGCAAATATTCTTGTGTCTTGCTGAGCAGAAAGAAGAGTTATATTTAGTGCTTACATAAACTTCAATAACATTTGCTTTACCCGCTAATTAGTTTCCAGTTCTTCACCATGGGAATTTTGCCAATGATTTGAACTAGGGACAGAATCAAGCCTGACTGCTTTATATTTCCAAACACCCATGGAACTACTTTAATGCTTCCTATGAAGTGGGTGCTTAAAGTGTTCATTCCACTGGATGAAAGCCAGAGCGTCCCCCCTTTCTTTCTGCTATTGAATCTTCCTTCCCTTAGCGTCTCCACAAGACAGGACTAAATACTAAAGGGAGAGAAATATGTAAGGACATGCAGCAGGCACACAATTCCTAATCCACTGCCTCTCAAAGCTATAAAACTTTCTTAATTTTACGGGATTTGTGCATTCATATGAAGAGGAAGTAATGCCACTAAACAACTGAGCTAATGTGAAATAGGTTTTACTGCCAACTTGACCCCATAAAAGATAATGCCAATGACTACAGGTTTTTGCATTGTAATAAACTTCATTTCCAATTTACATAGTAAAATATTCTAAAATTTCTTCTGTAGGAAGCTATGTACATTAATTTTAATTCTGTTTAACAGAATAATTACAAGCAACAGAAAAAAACATACAAAACTAAATTTAACTCCTGAGATTATTTACAGAGTTAAATTTAGCATTGTCTCTTACCTTTTGGTGGCTGGTACCTATACACTTTTGTTAAGTAAAGGGGGAAAGGGAACTCCTGTGTGTGCATGCGCTTATGCTTTGATAGCTTTCATACTTTCAAGAAGGTATTCTGTAAAACTGAATTTGTATCTGTCTGGATTCTAGCAGATTAAAAAAAATATATATATAAGTAGTCACAAGAGGGCTTAAAAACTAGTAAAATATTTAGCATCAGATCATGCTATTTTTTTTTGAGAGTTGTTCAATGTGTAGTGTATCTGGGTACCTTTCTGTTGTACAGCCATATCAGTCGTTTAATTACATTCAAGTTCAAGAACTCTGGCTCCACAAGCAGCCAGTTTGTCCTCCTCCTACAGAAAGTTTCAGCCAAAAGAAATACTTAAAGCACCCCTTGCAGCAAACTGGCTTCTTTAGGACCTGATCCTATATAGATTACAAGAACAAAGCTACACATATGGTTAACATCACCGAGTAAAGGCCAGACTTTATCACAGTGATACAGTGGAGCAACAGTGTAAATGGCTGTACAACTGGGACCTTCAGGTCAGCATCATGAAAGAGCTTCTGGTCCCTCCCCTTTGTAAAAAAAAATGCTGAGCAGATTCCACAGAGATAAAGTAATAAAATTTAGAAACTATTCTCCTGAGACTTCAGTCCACTGTTAAAAAAAAATCCTAGAAATGACACAACTTAGAATTTTTGCTAGGATTTCTGTGTTTGCTTTGTTTTGACACAGATCACAGCAGTATAATTGACATAATGGAATGTGATCTTATATCTCCTCCCTGCTCTTAAGAATGAATCAATTTTACTATCAGTCTGCAAGACCATCACGCCCCTAGCTCATTTCTCTAGTTACATATCCACTTCTTCAAATGAGGCTTTGGCCTTCAAAGAGCTCTGTAAGCATGCTCCATACTGTTTATCCAGACTTTTGCCTAAGGGCGACAAAAGAGATGTCTGTAATGTGGTTTGAGAAAATGTTTCATTTAAATAAATATAACTGAATGCTGTGACATTATTTATTTGTAAGTATTCTATGTGTTGCTATAGGCTTTGATAAGTGTACTTATAAAACAAACCTAGTACGGAATGGAAAACAAATTACTTTGGCAGTATTTCCCAACAAGTGGCAAAGTACACTTTTAGTTTGCTTTCAGTAGGTTCCATCAGTTTGCCAAAAAATATGTTTCAGGATTTTCACATCTTTTTCATAAACAATGAAAATTTAGAGTTTTAAGAATGCAACACGATACTGTGATTATCACATTAGTGAGAGAATAGTAACTATTTTAATGGCATATTTGAATGTTTTAATAGTGAATATAATTGTCTAACGCATAACTGAGAATAGAGCTTAATAACCGCATAGCCATAGTGTAGAAGCGTTGCTTTTTGATGAGTCCAAAGCCTTCATGAAATCAACTGCCATGTTAGAAAACAGACTTTGGTTCTTGTATGCTCTGTGTCACACTCGTCCAAACATGAAGTACGCTATTCCAAGAATTAATGAAACAAAGATACTATTAAATAGAAAGTACATTTGTCTGAAGCTGCCTAACAGTGCACCCATGGAGAAAATAGGGAGTGGAAAGGTCACCTAAAAGCTAATAAATCTTATTCAGAGACTTGTTCAAATCTCTCAGGGCATCGTGTTCAGTGGGAAAGAGCACCTGGGGAAAATGCTTAATTCTGTATTCATCAAAGCTCTTCGTACCCTGAAAGGAAATACTGGTTTCAACAAAGCTTACCAATTCAATTCAAGCTTATTGATACAATCCTCCACCTCCAATACTAATTTCTCAAGATGTGGATAGTGAAACTAGCTACCATAATAAATAAGCAGCTGCAGTGAGAAGCCTGACACAACGTAGAGTGGTAGAGTGGTCTTGACACTGTAACAACAAGGGGACTAGAGTACAACTAAGGGCAAGAGCTGTCTCTGACAGCCTGCAAGGACCTCAGAAAAAAAAAGCACAGTTAGCACTGGTGCACAGGATTACTGCTGGTCTGCTTGAGCTGGTTTTAGTAAACCAAAGGGCACCTTCAGTCATCATGAAATCATTGGCATTTCACCAACTGGTTCTCGATGAAGATCATTTGAGGGGAGAAGGAGGTTCCCCGTCATGTAAGAGTTCAGTGATGCAGCAACATCTAGAGAGAGCAGAAAAATCAACGCATAGTTGCCTCTTCTTGCTGAAAGAGATTGAAAACCACATGTATCACTTTCCAGGAGTACACTGGCCCATCATCATCCATTTGAACACCCTCCCTTTCCTTCCTCCCCTTATTTTGTGCATAATCTTTTCCAGTCTGTTTCATCTGTTTCACTGCTGTTCCACTTTGCATAAAATAATTAAATATTCATGGGAGCAGCAAATAGAATCCAGATTTTCTAACAAATGAATGCCTTAACCAATATGCTATGAACTCATTTTTGCTCACTGATTGAGTAAATACTCAGGCCGAGCAGGATCAATGTCACCCAGTGGTTCATCCCAAAAGACTCGCTAGCAGAGTCCCCAGGACCCACCACTAACAGCCAGAGACCAAGCACTCCCCAGGGCAGGGAGTGGCTCAGACCTGGAAATCCCACACCTCAGCTCCGGCTACCAAACTCAGGAACAAAAGGGAGACAAGACTGTCATTGCCTGGGGTGCGGGATGCTAGGACTAGTCTTCACTGGCGCCGCTCTGGCTGAAAGTGACTCCACTGATTTCTTCTTGGTTCTCCATTTTAGCAAAAATAATAATTTCAGTTAGAAAAGAACTGGGCTTAATGCTTTCTTTAAAAAAAAAGTTATTTGTTCCCCCCTTCCTGCCTAGTTATTCCTGCTGTCTTTTGACATTGGAGTAAGACTTTGAACCTTATTCCACTTCATTATTGTGAGCTGTGGCCTTCTTTTGTTAATTTCTTGACTTTGTTCCTCTTCCTTCTCAAGGAGCAAGTAATTTATCTTACTATTTAAAAAAAAAATACAAAATTCCTCCTCCTCTGTGTTTCCCAGTAGATTTTGTCTTTTGCATGCCTGTTAGCTGCAGCCTCATTGGGACTGTTTTTTTCTTTAAAACACGTAAAACTCCTCAGGAATTATTAAAAAAATAGTATCATAATATTTCTAATGTGCTAATATTCTAATATTTCTAATTATCTGAAGAATGGTGATGATGATGAAGAGTCACCAAACAGAGGAATATTAAGCCTGTATTGCGATCACAACCCAGAGGAGACAACACAAAAACCTTTTTTCATAAAGCAAGTTCTCAGTCAGAAGCAGAACACATTAATCCAATCCAAGCAGATAAATACAAGTTTAAGAGAACAACCAGCCACTAGGTTAAGTTCTTCTCTTCCCACCACTGAACAGTGCTAACACCACTGTTGCTCTCACTGGATCACCAACGTGGCATTTAAATCAAAATAAAAACTTGAAGCTGTTAGGGTTGTAATTAGAGCTTTATGCCTTCTTAGAAAGTTTGTTCCTTCATACAGAACTGATTCCAGAGCAAAGAGCCCATGCAAGTCTCTGGCATACATAAGTTTTCTGACAAATCCATACTTGAAGCTGGGTAGTGTATTCTTCATCTTCACTGAGATGTCACACCCCTTTTTGATTACATCACTTTAAGATATAAAATATGGAGAATGAAAAAACCACATCTGAGAGATTAATTGGGATGACTTCCAGCAGAATCAAACATTAACATATCAAAATCAGTATCCAGTTTTACAATACTACATTCGGGAACACAGACAAATTTTATCCTTTAAGTTTAGGACAGGCTATGGTTTGCTACTCATGAGACCCTAGCTTTCAGGTGGAACTACAGCATCTATGCAGTCCAGTTCAGCTGCCGTTGTATAGTGGAAAACGTTGGCATAATGGGCAGACTCAGTCTGTCATCTCTTCTTGAGCACCCTTTTGCCATGAAACTCAGTCTTACTAGAATTAAGTCCTAAATTTTCCTCCAAAACCTCTGTTCTCTCTTCTTTCTTTACTATAAATAATGATTCTATGCTCTCCCAGTCCCACCATAACGGTTCCCAGTATTAGCAGTCATTTCTCATTTTGCTTCTCCTTACAGAGGACAGCAATGATGTTACCCAGGATTTTTACCTCTTATTTCTGTTCTCTTCTAAAAATATTTGTCCTGGCTTTTCATTCCAGAAGAGGGCCCACTGCAGGAGGTACCATACCATGAAACTCTTTTCAGCCGATCTAATTCAATCTAGAAAATGCTTTAAAAAGCTTTCCTATCCACATCTCTGCTTTCATTTCTTTCTGCTCACTATCTGAGGTCTTCAACTTATCATTCCATTCACTGCGTTTAGTCACTTATCTCTACACTCTTTCCACACTGAGGTCTTGCATTCACTTAGTGCTTTTTTCATTTGCTTATTGCAAAATGGCTTCCCTATTTCAGTCAAATCTCTTTAAAAAACCCCTATCATCTATGAAATATTACCAGATTAGTAAGTAAAATAAATTTTACAATGCCTCAGATGGTGCCTCAAGTCTCAATTACTTTGTTTATAGCTGCCCCTTTGAGAAAAAAACATTGTGCAAAAAAGTACGTATTTGTTATAGTACTAACCGCCTTGTCAAAGGAGTAGGCAGTAACGGTATGGCACAGTCAGATGTATCGGCTGACTGCGCTTCAGCCCGCCATGCAGCACACTCCTCCTCACCTCTGGCATCAGGGCTAGAGTAAAAGCTTTGTCTGAGGCTGAGTTTTGCTACTATTCCACAGAAGCAACATAAGCGAGGGATTTAAGTCAGACTTCATATTTAGATTTTGATACATTACAAAGACTGTATTAAATCAGTGACAGTAGTCAAAATGGGGTTTGCTACTTCCCTTACCTTTTCCCACATTTCCTCCCTGAAACCACTGTGAATGGTTGCAGGTGTCCAGTTTACATATCAGCAGCTAGGGTGTCAGCAATCAAATTTTATCCAAAACACTTCACATAGTTCATATGCTTTGAATACTTTACAGATTCATAGAAGGCGGCTCAAAAATACAATCCTTGAGTGTTTTCTTCCAGACCCTGTCCTCCATTTTAAGTCATACCTCACACAATTTTTCCTCTTAAAGTTTATACTTTTTTGTTACTCTTCTTTTGCCTCCTCATGTTTTTATCCATCTCATATCTCTTCCCAGACTACCTCAGATTGCAAAATACAATTTGCAACTTTTTACTAACCTATTTTGCTGCATCTCTATTAATCCACCACTTACTTTTTACGTTAAAGACCTATATGTCTGTTTAAGGTAATCGTAAGCAGAGGTACCCAACATCTTTATTCAGCTGCCTTTTTATTTTAAAGGACTCATGCCTGCTGCATTCCAACCTGTGTACTGTGCTACAAAGCATGGTGTAATTGGATTCACACGGTCAATAGCAGTAAGTATGTGTTTTTGAAAACAGTATCAGCAGCTCCTTGGGAACATGCTAAGTTTCTCATGTTCCCTCTCTGTTGTCACACCACTGGAACTAATTTTCTTAAAGAAACCCAAGTGTTTGAAGCAGTGGAGGTTCCCTCCTTTCACAAAGGGAATCCAAAGATGGAATAAGTAAGGCATGTGTGTGTTTATGACTGTTTTGATGTTTTGGGAGCATGGAAGAAAGATGTTGCAAAGTAGTTTAAGGACAGTGAGAGGAGCCCAAAAGTCAAATTCTTATCCAAGCTTTAAAAATATTTTTCATAAGTCCATCCCAGTCATTTAACATTTTGGTTTCCTTATTTGTAAGCCAGGTTGATGACTTTTTTATCATAAATAGGCACTAAAGTATACAAAAAGTGACTTGAACACAAAATATTTACCTTTCTTTATTCTTACCAATGCTTAATATGCTGAAAATGCAAAATGACACATTCAGGATAGCATATGTCAGATGTTATACAGTAAGTCTTAGCCAAAACTTTCTAGTTAAACTGAACAAGCAGCAAGATAAGATATCTTGGAGGGGGCAAATATGATTACACTTTCATAGGCGAAGCTAAAATATAGTCTACTCATATAAGATTTCCAATCTAATTTCCAGAATAAAATACCTGAAATGATAATTTGGATAGTTTATTCATATATTATGCCACCATCTTCCACCCAGATAACTTCTTTTTCAGATTAACTGAAACAGATTAGTATGGATAAGTGCTGCATATAACATATTAGCCACAGCATCAACCTGACACCTTTTTTTCCTTTTTTGTTTTCTCATGACAATATAAACATCATCATTTAAGTTCAAAAATAAAGGGTCTGCTAGAAAATTAATGGAAACGCTGTCTCTATGGAACATCAGAATGCTGAGGAGAAAAAGAATAATAAACACAGCAAATCACTGTATTTACCAGGAAAGGCACTACAGCCTAATGTTGGGCAGGTATGACAAAAAACATCCAGGACTTGAGTTTATTTTCTTCTCTAGACCAAAAGCACAGGCTACCATATCATGAAAATGATATGTGATTTACATAATATCAGAAAGGTTTCCTGTTAAATGTTCAAATAAATAGAATTCAGTGTTGAAGAATTATAGTTTTTCTTGGATACGTCATGTGTAGTTCATAAGTTCTGTGCCATCGCTAAGAAAGTTTATCCAGCGTACAACATACGCCTGGAAGCTGATCAGACTTCTTTGCCACGCACATGCACTGGTAGCATCATAAATGACGGGCCCTACCATTCCCAGAACAATTTGTGCTGCTTGCTTTCATCATGTTCCTGAACTGCTCCTAGAAAAAACTCCTGCCTTGTTCCCGGAGTTCACAGGGACTTGCCTGTGGAGGTACTCAGTGATAGACTCGTCCCTTGGCAGGGACGATAGAGCAGCTGGCAAGGTTTAGTATTACAGTTCTAGGAGCAGAGACCAAATCCTATTTCTGTTGAGGAAGGTAAATACAATCCTAGAGTTAAATCTTGATTTGATTTCAGACATTTTTCTTTTAATAAAAAAGTTCTTAGAAGATTGGAAGCATACATTTGGGAGATATTCTTTACTTGGCTTTGCTTATGAGAGTTATATCATCACCCTAGAATACTGTTAATGACATGCCAAGAGCACTAATAACAAAAATATTAGAAAAAAACAGCTGCATGGAAAGAAGAGTGTTGTGTTCTTGTGGAATTGTTCTCCCAGCAAATCAGATTTTTGTTTTTTCTGGCAATCTAGTACGATTACTGGAGAAAATGTGCTTCAAACTTAGTTGTTGAAACAGAACAATCAGTAGTAACAAAATTTGCTTACTAGGCAAGGCTGAAAAGTACTTAGTGGTAAATCTCATTCTTTGAAAAATTACTTACACAATACTGTTTTAAACTATTGATGACAAACGCCTAATTTTTTCTCTTTTCTAGTTAGCTGCTAATATGGAAAACTACGGTGTGAGACTCAACACAATTTGTCCAGGATTTGTCAACACACCGATTCTTCAGTCAATAGACAAAGAAGAGAATATGGGACAATATTATTCATATAAGGATGAGATCAAAAATATGATGCAGTTCTATGGCGTGATGGAGTAAGTCAAGTCAGACCTGGAGGTTTTTTGCCTTTGTTAATGAAGAACAAGCACACACAATAGAACTTTCAGCAAAATTAAAGTAAAAAGGAAATGTTGTCTCAGATAGAAGGCTATCAAATGTGTTATCTTATATACAAAGAACAAATGGCAGATATCTAAGGCTATTTTAAGTGTATCTCCTACGTAGTCATACTTCCCTTTATGCATTCCTATTCCCCAGCAAAATGCAAATCAAACTCCCAAGTTAAAGATGGTGTGTTAGTTTTTAACAGCCCTTGGTGTTCTTCCATAAATTTGTTTAACCGAACTTGTTGTGAGATGCAGGGTATAACATTTGTATTGAATTTCCACAAAATTTCCAAATGAACCATGGCAGAAATCAGACCAAGAAGTGACAAAACTGGACTAAGTTCATGAGAGCACAGTAGCGACAATGGTGGATCAGATCGAAGAGTTACCTGGCCCATTATGGTACTGCCAACAAAGGCCAAAAGCAGACAGCTAGGAAAGAGAGTAAGAACAAGACGAGCATAAAGTGATATTTTTTTAACACTTTCTCAATCTCTAACAATTAGCTGCTCAGATACTCCTGCACAAAGGAAATTGTATGACCGCATTGTTTCACCCACACTTTTTCATATGTAAAATATATTGCACCTCTTGACCACAGAAAACTGCATGTGGTCCTTATGTTAATTTGTATGTTAGTCCTGCTACAGAAAGAGGGTAAAACAACAGCAAAGACCTGCAGAGGACTCTGTAAGGATTACTTCTGTCCTTTGCCCTGGCAGAGAAAACTTTGATAGAAAGCCCAGTGGCAGCTGGATGTCCACAGGGATTTAGCAGTAGGTAGAGCAAAGAAATGATGATTTGTAAAGTTCCCGCTTTACATCGTATGTCCTGATTGAGGAAACTGAATTTCACTCATACCACCTCTGCTTTCGTGAAAATAAATTTGTTCAAATACCAGATTGTTTAATTTTCAGGGTATATGGATTTATATTGAGTTTCTTTACTTGTCCCTTTCACATGTTCTATCACATCATGATTCTGAAATATCAACTTTTTTTTTTTCAGCCCATCATTAATTGCCGAGGGACTGATAACAATAATTGAAGATGATACTCTAAATGGAGAAGTTATGAAGATTACAGCATCCCAAGGGATTCATTTTCAACAATACAGCCAAACACCTTTTACATCATCAAAAAGATAAATATATGCCTTACGCTAATTGTTTTTGGCCTTTCTTACATAGAAAAATTTTGAAAAAGCGTAATTTTTTTAAAAAAGGTTAGTGTTCTATCTAGAGCAGTGAAAATGTTCACAGATTCGCATCCTACTAGCAAAGAAATGGACAAGAAAATCTGGTGTGGGAAGACATTACCATTCTATTCTGATTCCGTAAGCAGTAGTAATAGTATTTATTCAGTAGAATAAACACACTGCTTGGAAGATTTTTGGTTATGTAGTAATAGGGGCCAGGTTTTTTCCTTCTGGTAGTTCTGATCTACATACTCCAGGCAGATTTTGGTGGACCTGACTTATAATTCTTCTCACTGTTGTAAGCGTCTACTTATTTATATTCTGAATTCTTTAGGCCAGGAATTCAGTTCAGGAATCTAGAACGCAAATATACCTATAAGGAGTTAAGAATTTACTACTTCTTATGAAATGTAAAATAGAACAAGGGGCAAAAATCTCTTTCCTCATTTATATATGCAACTGAATATGTTGCATATCACAGAAGTACAGATTTTTATCTTCTTGGATTTTGTCTATTTATAAAACAGTTCAGAATTATTTTTGTTTTCTTTTACAGATATATATATATGAATTTTCTTTCTCTGTATATACATGTATGAATACTTTTGGCATTAATTGAAATGTCTACTTCCTCATTAAATCTCATTTTCTAAACCTTTAAATCTAATTTCTTGCCTTAAGTGATTAAAACCTCAGTTAAATCCTGAATAATCTGGGAGTTTTGTGTTTTATACATGTTCCTTTTGGTATCATGATACATATTTTTAGATGGAGCATGTCATACAGTGGCAACGAAAATAAAAAATGAGCTTCCTGTCTCCTGAGTGCCACCGGACCTTCTGAATCCAGGTCAATACCCAGCTACATTTATGAAACAAACCGTGGTACTCCATGGGTTACATGCCTGACAAAAAAAATTTTTACATGGTAATTTATTTAGGATGATAGCATAAGAAGATTGAATAACTCCTGGGACGGCTGGGAAAAGTTAATGTTTACCCTCTTTAGGAGCAGTGACTTTAATTTCACTGATGTAAGCATTGTTTATTTCAGCATTGTAACTGAAAGAGTGGAAACACTAGTATTTACCTTCTGTGGAAGTCAGGGAGTAATAAGACTGTGGGGAGAAGAAAAGAAGCAGACACACATACCTTGAACTACTCATCATTCTCCCCATGCCTCCATTTTTGGCTCTGTTAACACTATTTTTAAAGCCTATTTTGAATCCATACATGTTAGCCACATCATCAGCATCCCTGAAAGCATCTGTGTATCCCTCTGGACTAAAAGATACTATCTGATTTGATTATTAATTTCTACTTTTGTTTCATTAAAATCAGAGCATTTCCTAATATGTGACAGAGTAGTACAGAAGTTGTGATGTAAACTCAAAGTCAGCACGCTTCTTTAGTTAGGTCCTAACACCAACAATCAGCTACCTCTGCTTCTCTCTTCGGTAAGCAGCATTTCAAAATAGTTTACAAACAAGAGAAGGTTTAATAACAATGATAGTATATGCAAAGCATGTAATTAGCAAACATCACACTGTTAGATAGTAACTCAGCAGCTTCTTCTAACAACATACTTTAAATAACAATGGGAATATTGTAAATGACAGTATGTATATTGATGATACATTGTCGCCTTGACTGCTTTTGTTCATCTCTGCTACTTGCTATCCCCAAAGAAACAGCTGTTTAACAGCGAGGGTTGAGTTTTCCAAGGGATCAATGAAAGAATATATAATTTAAGAGTATTAGAAATAAAAGGCCAGAAGTCCAATGTACGCTCCCTGGAGGAAGAAAAAACAGAAAGAAATTTAAAGTTAATTAGAGCCAATCACTTCAGACATTGCACAAGCAACTTGAGGTATTACACTGGTACAAAATTCAGATTCTGTGAATTGGCAGTATTCTAAGAAGGGATTCCATCTGTGGTGTATCAATAGTCACACAAGACAAACTTAGATTAATAAAATAGGCAATTAGTCTCCAGGACACTTGGAAATTCTGAGCCTATATCTTGGAAAGAATTACAGCCGCATCTTTCTTTGACGTATAGGCCTTTTCTTCTGGATTATTTTTGTACCTCAAAGACAGATGTTTTCAAATCAATGCCATACAGAAAACTTCATGAAAGGCAGAGACTGCATTCACTTCCGTCTGATAATCCGATAAGGAAGTCTCAGAATGCAATACATGCTCATTTGATCAAATAAACATTTATACTAAGATAAATCTCTAATTATTAGCACATCTGGAACTCACTGCAAGAATCGAGGAAGTAGCAATGAAGTAAACCTCTTAATTCAAATTCTAATAGGAAAAAATAACCATCAAATTTCTACCTTCTAATTAAAAAAAAAAAGTGCCTCAAATCAAATATCCCAGTTTTCCAGTTTCAGTTAGTGTGTATTCAAACACATCTGATGGTTTTATCTGCACAGGAAGAACAAGTCCTAAATATGTTTTGGAAAGGTTTCCTGTAAGACTTCCCCCCAACCTTTGGAAGTCTTCCAGAAAGCATGAAAAAGAACATATGTTTGATTTACAGACAGAAACACCCAGGGAAGCAATAGGCAGAAAGATGAGTTAAAGGAAGAAAGTGAGTTTCATTTCTGCACAAAGATTGTTTTGAAACTTCGTCTTCAGTTAAAAGTCTTGACATAATTCCAAGGCTTAATTTATTTTGCCTGGGAGATCATCATTCTTAAGACGACTGTTCTAACTTTTTAGGTAAACTCAGCCAAAGGGAAAAATAAATATTTTAAATGAGAAATACCAATTGCCAAGAACATAAAGTGACAAGGAATAATCTAGACTCATATAACGATTATTATTTGCAATGAACGTTCAATTCCTTGTGATAAGTTTACTTTTCAGTGGGTCTTTACAGTTTCAAATAGGAATCTTTTAAGGATAAAGAATAAATATAACTAGTGAACTCCATTTTTCCAGTGTTTATGATCCTATGTGAAAGCCCAAATCATAAGGCATTTCAAGTGCACTGTGATATGACAATCTTACTTTATTTGTACTATTTAAAGACTTGATTCAAGGAAATCTTTTTGAAAAGGTACGTAACCATAGTCATCAACATAATTATGTGAATAACGCATCATATTCTGTACTGTTCAGAAGGACCTGGAATTGACTTGCATTCTATGTATCATAAAATCATATGTGCATCAATTTTACTATTGAGGGGGTGATCTGCGCAGTAACAAGTCCTCCTTGTAGTTTCCCTAAATTAAGGAAGTCCTGAAACGAGAGACCAGACCTCTTCCGCTTGTTTGGAAAATAAGTTTTGCAAACAGCAAACCAAAAATAAACTTTAGTTAAAACCAAAATCTGTTTTCCACTGAAATCTTGAATATGAGCCGAATCTTTAAAGGAACAGCATTAAATAACTAATGCTATGGCTTCTGGGCAGGATGGGGCTCTTCTGACAGATAATGATTTCCTTCCTCCAGTGCTGAACTGCCCTAAACTTTCTACAGGATGATTCTCCAGCTCGAACTTCCCTTTTAGCTAAGTCTATTTGCTTTGCATCAAGATATGTTGACAGTTTTCAGCTCTGGCTCCAGGAGTCCAGATGGTTCAATGAAAGTGAAGGATAATACCATATGATTTAGATTTTTTTTTTTTTCCTCCAGTACAAAAAGAACAGCTTAATGTCAGGTCAAATTTGTAATTCAAACTGAGAGGGACAGTAAACAAGAAGAGTTATGCTCTTACTCTGAAGAGGACAGTAAACAGGAAGAGAGCAGTTCAGGTAAAAAAATATATAAGATGCAAAAATTCTAAACCTAAAACATCTTTGAAATACGTCAGTTCTTCCCATTGTTTATGTGGAAGGCCATTACTATGAACTGTGGACCAAACTAAACCTGAATGTTTTCTGACTTGTATACAGAGACAGTCTAACGCACTATTCTCACGGATTATGAGAATAAATTAGGATCTTCACAGTAAAAATTAACCTTAATGAAAAAAAAGTCATCTATTTCAAGCAATCATGCTTTAAGCAGCGAAGCATTTGCAACAGTTACATGTTCAGCTCCTTCTGTTTATCCACAAGCTCTGTGCTACTTCACTGCTGGCATCTGCTGGGCAAATCTTACAGAGACTATTACCACTGCAGAGGCAGAATTAATTTCTTGCTATCAAATTGCACTTTTTCAGCTTTTACTTTCATCAGAGGGTTTCTCGCCCTCCTGCTCTCACCCTGAAGAGAGGCCACACAGGACACGATGATCATCTCGTGACAGGTCTGACATCTGGTCCAGGATTTCTGGATGGTTCAAGGCTCTAGATTTAGCCTCCTGAAGCAGAAATTCCTAGTAGTGACATCCCAGAAGAACGCAAAAGATCTGTCTGACCCCTTATCTATCCCCTGACTTGCCAGTTCCTTCCCTGCATCTTTCAAAGGGACTATCTGAAACACCAGCATTTTAGTAGTGAACTACTCTCCAGCTACACCAAAACTCATCAGTCACCAAGAGCATCTTCTCTTAAGACATTGCTGATTTCACTGATTTCAGACAAACTGTTACGCCAGTTTATTAGCTCACAGGATGCTCTGCTCCGCAGAAATGGCCCAAGGTATCTCAGCAGCATTCTTCTCTTTGCAATGCAAGCTTCCCTCAGCAGCCGCAATCTTGAAAAACTAAATAGGAAATAAGGCTTTCAGTGACACGGCTGTGAACTCTTTACTACACGACATGAGGACGAGCACACTTCTGCCTGCTTTCAGAAAAAAGCACAAACACAACTTTGAGCGCACTTTCCCACCGCGGCAAACAAAACCCACAGAAGAAAAGAGGAAACAAAGATATTTTTGGAACACAGGAATGTAAAACTCTTCAGAAAAATAGTGGTTTAGCTAATCTAGCCATTCCTATTCACAAAAATGACTAATGCTTCAGAATCTTGTACAGCGTTTGACCTTGAAGAAGTACTGCTGCAATTAACACTGCAAGGAGTTCACCTCACATGCACACGAATGCTGCAGTTCTCAAGAAAGACCCACAGATGGGCAGAGAACACTGAAATCTCTGCCACTTCTTCTGGAACAGCTGTTACAAAAGTGAATCATCTTCCTTGCACGAAAACCTTCTGGCAATTTCACTTCAAACAGATACAGTGTTCCTTCATGGAGCTTTTTTCTCATCTGCTTTTGTAAGGCTGTTTAAATACTCCGCCCTCAGCAATGCTTACAGATTAGCTGACACTTATCAAAACCACTGCTGTTGTTTTGATTTAAGAGAGTTACTTTTCTTGGTATGTATTAATGCAAGGCTAGAGAAAATGCAGCTAGGTATTCACGCATGCTCAATGCTGCACCAGCACTTCGACTCCTACTCACATTTTCCTAGAGGAAGAAATGTACGTATTGACTTCATACAGGGACTACTACACTTTCATTTTTACACCCTCTGTACAGGACAATTTAATTTTATAGACATATATACACACACACACATACATATCTCCACCTATACATATCTATATATCTACACACTCACAGAATACACAATACAATAGAAATTGTCTTTTGTTCTAGAGCAACATAAACTCTTTATGCATGTATCTGAAGCTGGCAACTTTTAGAAAAGTAGTAAAGCATTTTTTTTTCAGTGATGTTCATCTGCCGAATCCTTTCTGTGAAGTTCATGTTTAAATCTGTATAAGCTACACTTCATCGAGCAGGTTTTACCTAGCCTAAGTCAAATTCGCAATTTCATTTTTCTTCTCAGTTCCTGAGTTATATCAAAATTAGATTTACTCTTCAAATAATCACACATTAACTGATGTAAAATCTTTAACTCATTACGTATCTCTAAAATTCCACCTGCTGAGGCAAATCTATTGCCTTTTCTGTTATAAGATCTTCTATATTATTCTATATATTATCATGGATCAATTTCACAGTCACTGAAATATTTGTGATCCTATGCACTGGACATATTTGAAATATTTCATGACAGAGTCTTTGTAGCAGGAGGAATTTACTTTTTTTCATATGGGTTTTTCTCCTCCTGGTCTCTGAGCTGCTAGTATTATCTTTTACTTGTAGAAGGGGAAAACAAAACAAAGCAAAAACCCCAACCACCCCAAAAAAACAACTTCCCTTTGAAAGCTAAGGAATAATGGCAAGCTTCAGTAGAAGAGAGCATACATTGCCACTGCATTTATTGAAGAGAACTGCCCACTGAGTGCAACAGTGAGTTCTGCATAAAAAAATCCCAATAATTATGTTACCAAGTGGCCAAAACCAAAAATGTGTTCAGGAGGCCCACCTCCGGGACTGTGTCCCTTGAAAAATCATCAAATATAGCATCTGAGTAGCCTCATTATTCCTTGTCATTCCTCATTATGTCTAATATGTCAGCCATTCAAAAAAAAACAAGCATAGAACAAAATGTTTCCATAAATTATAAAGTTTGTACTACTTTGCTGAATTGAAGATAAATAGCTATTTCTTCCAATATAGATCTTTGTCTAAGACACGTACGTGGTGGAAACTCTGTGGCTAAAAGAGCAAGATTCATTTGTACGAGCAACAGAAAGGCTGTATACATATTGGTATGAATAGTAAGGTTGCTTTTGGCCACTAATTTTCCCTCCAGTTGTCATCATACCATAAACTGTTGGAAAAAAATATTTATACAGCTTAAAGAAGAAAAATGGTTCAGTAATCACTCTGCACGCTGGAATGAAACTCAAACATCATTTCCAAGGAGAGCTTCTTAGAACATTTGACCGTGAAAATATGTTGGTAGCATAAATTCAAATACTATAGGGCGCCAACAAAGATCTGTGGGGTCTGTTTCACAGACGCAGGGACTAGAAATATATTAACTTTGTTAATGCCATTTTCAATTAATAATACCTTGAAAAGCAATCATAGTTTTTTAAATAAACTGTCTGTGTTTAATTTCTGTAAATTTCAAGCCTTAGTGCTGCATTTACAACAACACATTTTTGTTCTCAAATTAAATGGAACTTCGGCACTGAACCATTAGTCATTTTGCAGAAACATCTGTATGTAAAGCAATACTTGAAAAGGCACGCCCAGCTTCAGGGAGACGCTCAGATCCCACCACTGCAGTGAGACCGAAACCAGTGTGCTACTCAACTGAATCAGAGGCTAGCTCCGTGCTGCACACATACAGTCATGAGATACCGATACATGAGATACTGAGGCATTAACTGCATACAGGTCCTTCAGGTGTGGAGCTTTCCCTCTTTGCCAAATGTTGCTGTGAGCACTAAGCATTCTGGACAGCACTTGTAGTCAGGGAAGGCAAGAACTACGCAAGAAGCCCCCAAAGAAATGAGTCGGAGTTTTCTGCCTAACTCCAACGCCTCCTGCATGACATTGTTCTCCACCTCCTGGAGAAAAGCCGGCTTTGTGAGCTGTCATAGTCTTAGCTCTTTGCCTCCAGCTTCCCTTACTTTCTGGATATTCAGAGAAAAACTCAGTTAAAAGTCACTTTTGGCCTACAGAAAATTAAAGTTCATCTCCAACTGTATTGGGTCACATCTTCTGAGCTGCACAATTCTGGAGAAAATGCAGAAGAAACTGTTAACTTACATTGACCTGGGCACTAACTAACAGTAAAAGCTGCTCCAAAGCATGCGACAAACTGTTAAGATTTGCTAATGGTAGTTGAAAATATTCATAAACTGAGATCTCACATGCAATTTCGAAATGAAATGCCACTGTCAAACCAAACTGACCACATACACTCTTTCCCTCCCCTCCGGGCAGACGTGACAGAGTCCCCAGCTCTGGAAGTCAATAAACAACATTCTAGAAGAAATGAAAGGAGGAAGAGCTGTCATGAGACTTTACAGTCACAGGTGCAGATAGACAAAGATCAACCCACAAAGACTCTACCATTATAGTATAGTAACCATTCCAAAGTTTCAAAATTTATAGGGATTTGGTTAAGGGGGCTTGCTGTCAATTAAGCCGGTAATCTTACGCTAGCAAATGTATCCTCCACAATTATTAATACTTAACACTCATTGCTATCAAACTCTGGAGCATAAATGCATTTTATACTTTTATAAACTGGCAAATAACAGTTAATAAGCAGCATGTCTACCCTCTCTTGGAACTCGTCTACCTCTATAATATTATAACCCTGAGGAAAGATTTGACCTGTAGAATCATAGCTATCGGTTTCCAGTACTTTACTTTTTTCTCGCTTGCTGTTCCTCTTTGTATATTTAAAACACTCAGAATGTACGAACAGGCTTCTAATCATCCGCAAAGCAACCTACGCTGCTGGATCCTCAATATTTGCCTTCTATTTGAAATCAGTTTTTGCAGGTGATCAGCAGTTCTGACAGTGGTTTTTGGCACAGGAGTGGGAGTCTGAGTCCCAAAGCAGAAATGCAAATTACAGTAATACAGAAAGAGAGCGCATTTTGACTTGCAAATCTTTGCTTTAGATTTAGCATGTATTCACGTCTGATTAAAACTCAGAGACTGAAATACAGCTATTATAATTGGATTTCTAAAGCCTACTCTAATTTTTCAACTCATTAGTAATTCATGCATTTTGATCAAATTTTCACTCTCTAGCAATTCTTTAAAGCACATCTTTGAAAGTGAGCTGCATAAGGAGTTCTGTGATTAGACAGATTCAAACCAATTCAGTAGCTTTGTTTATAGGGCAGCTGCCAAGATCTGAGTCACTAAGTCAGCCTGTGACATGCTCGCTTGTATAACTTGTATTCTTTGGCAGCACTTGAGGGTTTTGCATATCTGTTGTTGGATACACAACTCTAATCGCATGTAAAAAAAACGAAATGGAGTGATAAATTTGTATGAAATTAGTTTTAAACTGTACTCGTTAAATCCAGTGGAGATCAGCGTATTTTTTTACATCTTGCACCACCCTTTTACCTTGTGGCCAAATAAAAGAGAAAGACTTGAAGCTGATGAAAAGCAAACCTCTTGCCATAGATCACACTTTTGATTTACAGAACAGGTTTAAATCCACCAGGATACTGTATCTTCTTTGACAGCAGAACTTGGTAGATAGATCACAGGAGCAAACTCAATCAATTCACCACAGGTACCATCAACTTCAGCCTGCTGCGTACCGACAGCCACCTCCATGCAGACAGAGAAAGCACATTCTGTCTGTCTCGCTCTCTCCCTCCATCCACTTAATTGAATTAGGGAAAGGACAGGGGAAAGCATAGTAAACTTCAAGCGCATTTGTTTTCTTTTTAAGCAAAAGTTGAATGTAATACTAAAATAATTGGTCACCATCACTCAGAGATCTGTTCCTCTCTTTTCCTCCAGATTTCATACCTCTGGGAGCTGTTTCCTAACTAAGTGGCTCGAGATCAACAAAAACCAATAAATGCTTGAGAGATTATTTGCTTTGCTTCCTCTAATGTCTAGCAAATGGTTAGCCTTTTTAAAGCACCAGTTTTTAGTCTCCTAGCATTTCATTTTTTGGATTAAAAGAGTTTCTAGTCACCAACTGTTATTTTTTTTCCTCCTAAAACAGAGGTTTATTTAGTGGAACAGCCAACTCTTATCAATTTGATGACTCTGGCATCCTCTTTAGGTGGTATAATACAATCCAATTTCATATCAGATTTTAAAGCTTGTCAGAGCTTGCTTAGCTGTTCCTATTTACCTCTCTCTGGAAAAGAAAGGAAATGTTTTGCTTGCTTTCTTGTCTCATTTTGCCTTTGAGGATTCCAGTGGGCCAGGCTGAAATCCAGAATATTAATTACCTTGTATACCATTACGTCAACATGATCTGGAGGAAACAGATTTTTCTCAGTTTCCTGTTCAAAATGATGTGGGTTAAAGTCAGATAAAACATTTGATAGTTGAGGACTGGGCCCTCTCTATATGCAATCGGTTCTTCCTTATCTAGTAAAGCATTGTTTTTAATTTCATGCTCTGTTACTGCCAGGCTGAAGTGAAATCACATTATTAATTTTTCTTCTTTGACCTTTCCACACCTACAACTTCATGTTTTTACACTTTGAGGTAGGGTGCCTGATGGTCAAGGATGAGAAGGTAAAGGTAGTCATGAAGGAAGTTAATCTGTAGAGCTTGAGGTCACCTCAGCAGGCACAGAATTGGAGTGCTTCCCCCCATTATTTAGATTCAGACTGGTATTGGGTTAGTTTCATTTGAATTCTGGTGAAATGCATTCACCAGATGACCAAATAAAAAACTTGAAGAGGAATTTGTCACCCACTGGCTGGAGATCAGTCCAGAGCCTGAGAGATGAAGTGACAAAATTCCTACGGGGGAAGAACATGAACCAGTTCCAGTGAAGAGAATAAAGTGTAAGGAGACAGACAAGAATCCACCCAGGCTGCAGGAAAGCCTTGTTAGGGGCACCTCCTCTGGGACAGAGAACTCTATGATGTTCTACATTATCTAGACAATCTCACCTAGGCTCCCTTTCCCATGAAAGGTTGGACCATATGCTCTTTAAAGGTCCCTTCGAACCTGGCCTGTTCTATGGTTCTGCACATTACGTTTTTAACACCCTGTACATGGGCCATGTTACGGTGCTTCTGGAACTACTCCCTTGCAGACCACCATAGCATCCCACAACCAGTCTGAACTCTAATCTGTTGACAAATTACTCGTTGGCAGATGGTGGCAAGCAATGGCATAAAGACCCATCGTACAGTGGATAGCTAGGAATTTCCTTCCTAAAAGCAAGTAAGTTCTAGGCTTTGGGTCAGAAGGAAGAGAAGGGCAAAATGCCTTTTTGGACACAAAGCTCTTGGTTTCTCTTCCAATCACTGAGTGTGGCTGCAAAGTTCCACCTCCCATGCCAGATCTAGAGGCTTAGAAATTATACACAGAAGAATGGTCTTGTACCAAGTAACGGAAAACAACAGTGCTGACTGTAGGGTAACAGGCGGGGGGGGGG
>Ga0065711_1029206_pt1 | contig 37149 bp, 24 predicted proteins | sample Hoacrofraction12_FD_59098 | JGI IMG/M metagenome (GOLD analysis project Ga0065711, IMG submission 59098) | Hoatzin crop microbial communities from Cojedes, Venezuela - Epithelial fraction 12 v2 (version 2) | ecosystem: Host-associated > Birds > Digestive system > Esophagus > Crop | place...
TCTCCAGCAGGTCCACCCCAAGCCTGTACTGATGCATGGGGTTGTTCCTCCCCAGGTGCAGGACCCTGCACTTGCCCTTGTTGAACTTCATCAGGTTCCTCTCTGCCCAACTCTCCAGCCTGTCCAGATCTGTTCATAAACAGAAAAGTAGATATCCTGTTCTGGTTCAAAATCCATTTCATGATGAATAAAAATAACATTTATACACAAAAGGAAAAAAAAAATCTCTTTTTCTCCTTCCTGATAAAAATTATTACATCAGAGTCCTGTTACAATTGTTTGAGAATTTGGGGAAGCTAGTGATTATTTTTCTGTACTCTCTCCAACTAAAATGTTGTGTTCTTCACAAGTAGTCCTTTTCCCATTGGTGTGAATCCCAAGAGTCCATTAAATAATACACTTCTAGTTGTAAAACAGATGGAAAAGTGTTTAAAAAGGTGCCAGGTTTATTTATGGAAGCATGAAGCTGAATTTAATAGGAGAATTTTGCCAGTATGAAATGTGAACTCTCAAAACAGGAAGTGGATTTTATTGCTTATTTATTTTATTACCGGATCAGCTGCCCAGAACTGTAGAATCCTTCCTCTCAGGAATTATTTACTTTCCAACTCTGAATCAGAACATCTTGACCATCAGTTGTTACATCTTCTGGCTGCCAGATTCTCAACTATAAACATATGTGGTGCTGTCTATCTCAGATGATCTTCTGCAGATTTATATAGAGAACGTTTTAGTTTTAGATTTATTTCTTGATTTAAAACTATACGAACTGAACTGGCTAAGCCAAGGGAAAGAGAATTTCCTTTAGCTCTTGATTACTCATTAATTAATAGTAAGCTATTTCTTTAAAGGGCTTACAGCATGTTTTCATTACGCATCAAAGACGGAAGAGCTAAAAGTCAGTGGGCAAAGTATTTCTTCTCCCCTGCACCTCCCAAGGATACCTAGTGAAAGAACAGGTGCTATTCAGCTTCCAAAAGATGAGCAGCATTTGGGAAAATTACACAGGGAAAGAGTGTCCCATGTGTTCTGGGGACAGGCTGAGCTACTGTACTTGGGTAGAGTTGAATAAGGCTGTTGACAGCTGGAGCCAGTCTGTAAACCTGTACCTGGCTGTCGTGCTCTTTTCCTGAACATCTGATCAGTAAGTAGAGGTATTTGGGATGGTGAGCAAGCCTCCATTTTCAGTCAAGAAGTAATTATGATAACCTGGTGGAAATCACATTAAAAAAAAAAAAAAGAAACCTATGGAAATATATTTTTCAGGATATTAGGCTGAATTGATGAGTATGATGTTCCACCTCCAAGGAAGTGGCTGCTATGGATGTCCATGCTTTACTATAAGACAGCGGTATCTTGCTGAATTAGTTAAGGAATACTCTCAAAAAATCCCTTGGTTATTACTACATGTAAGGGTCTCCAACAAGGATAAAAGTCTGCAACAGCACCTTCTACTTAGAGAAACTGAGGCTCAAACAGTCCTCACTATCACCATGCAAGTCCACGTTAGAGCAAAGCTCGGAGCTCTGTTCCCTGAGGTCCCTGTACAGCGCTTCACTCAGTGCCACAGTGCCCTTAGGCAGAATGCTGACAAAAGCCTACCGTGTGCGTGTGCAATGTGCACTTGTGTTCAGCTCAGTCCTAGCACTCACATACACTCACAAATCTCCATTTTATGTAGCAGTAGTAAATTTTTTCGGCATGAAGCTCATGCATGTGCAATTTTGCGTGGGAACTTGAAAAAAAGTGACAGCCTTGATCTTGCTGCTCTCTTTACCAATTATAGATAAAGATCGAAGGCAATGTGCAACAACATCATGGTCATGATCCAAATCCCATGTAGGAAAGACGTGGTTACAATAGGCTTTGCAGCAGACATTAAATCTCCTCCAAGTAAGTGCATAAGACTTTCTTATTCCTCACCTTTGTTGTATTGTTGTCTCCTAAGGCTATTAAATTACTTATAGCTGAATCATACCTTGTTGTGACTCTCCCCACGACAAAGACGTGTCTCCAGGACACTCAGAGTGCTTGGGATCCAAGTACACGGATATCTGGAGGGCTGGTTACATGGTTTGAAGAAAAAACTCCTTCAAAATAAAACTTTTTACTGAAATGTGTATCTTCATATACAAATGAACCTAAACATCTGTTAAAAGGAAAACAGAAGAACTCACTGTTTTAAGTTCCTGCATTAATGATACTGAGAAACACACGAGTTTTTTGAGACCTTATATTAAGCATGTGTGCCATTCATCAGCTTCATTAATATGTCACAAGCACAACTTCTAACATGTATCAGAACCAATTAAGCTTATTTTTGTACTTTTTATTTCTTGGAGATAGATTGTTTGAGTTCAGAAGGGCATACAGTATCTAGCAGATCTGGTAATTCATTCAAATATGGGAGTAAGGCTCTTCTTTTAGTTCTGGCCAAAATTCCTGCAAAGATTTGTACAATGGGTTTGAAAGCTCTTATGCATTTAAAGAAAATCCTTTCAACTCACTCTGGAGTCCTGCTTTATGTTTCATATTGCTTTGAACTTATTACCTCTTTGCAATGTCTTGGAACATTAGTTTGGGAGCATTTAAAGCTAATGATTAAATGTATAGCGAAACAAAACTTTGATGTTGCCAGAAGCAATTAATTTTCCCTATTTATACACAAAAGGTTATAAAAGACTGTGTTATGACAAATGAAATGATTCACTGAATTCAAAGTAAGTTAACTGAATTTTAAAGGATTGTTACTATTTGGTGGAAAAAAGGTATCCATCAAGTCTTATCTTAAGTCAGAAAGCTGTGATTAACTTATGGAGTTTTGAATGCTTATAAAATTAGAAAAGAAATTACGAATTTGTCAGCTATGGAAAATCAGCCTATAACGATTTCATTCAGAATGAAGCTTTCGTTGAAAATAGCTTACTGGGTGTAGATAAATAAAGTTTATGAGCTTACAGAAGTCACTGAGAGAGACCATATTTATACATAAGTAGCCTGACTATTGTATGTTCTCTGCACAGATGCCTGTTGAACTTTATTAACAAATGGAAAACTGTAATGTATGTTTTTACTCCTACATTTTTACAGGGAGAGCATCTTACACTTCATTGAAACCGTGTGCTGGAGACAACAGACATGATTAGAATATAAATCACTCAGAGCCAAGGACTAGAAGTCAGGTTCTGCAACATCTAAAGCTCCTTCTACCTGTAAGTGGGCAGCCATACAACAGAGGAGGGACATCACACATGCATGTGTGCGCACACAGACACACGCATGTGTGGTTACATATATCCCTGCATCCTCAGACCGTGGACATGCTTAAACAGGAAGGAATCATACACTTTCAGTTAAACAGGAAGGAATCATACACTGTCAGCCATCAGAAAGTTGTGGAAATGGTGAAAATGCAAGGGAATGAAATAACAAAGGAACTATGAACTTCAAGACAGTTTAGTTTCGTGCAACATAGTATGTTAATTTCCACTGAACTACAGAAAGTCTGAATCTCAGGCTAAGTCTGTATCATATTTGTCAGCTTAAGAAATATGTTTGTTACACTGACCAAGAGATACACAAATTCTAAACATGATCCTGCACAGCAAAATTTCTAAACTGATAGCAGTGGGAGAACTATCTATCAGGAAGGAAAAAACTGCTATGCTTTTGTCCAGGAATGAGCCCCAAACTTTTCTGATAGCTCATAAACTGAAGGCAAAAATCTGGCTTTCCCCCTTGTCTCCCTTCCCCCTGCCCCTTTACCGTCTGTTAGTCTCTTCAGAATAAAGCAATGAACTTCTGGCTTTTACAATGAGTTAAAACTAGTTGACGAACAGAGCTTAGGTTGTCTAACACATAGATTGTTTGCAGACCTCCAGAGAATTTAGGGATATTATTTTTACTTTAGAAGTTACACAGTGTTAGCAAGAACTTTTTCTTTGAATGCCAGGATCCCAGTGAAAAAAGCCCTGAAGGTTTTTAAAGTTCGGTTCAGTTGCATTTGAGACATGTTTGGGAATGCAGTATCTCTGTGTAGGGATGGCAGAAATAGATTTCCCACAGAAAGTCCATTTCATTCCCAGCAGAAGCTAGAACCAGGAAGATGTGTCTGGTCATCTCAAATACCGTTGACAGCCTAGGTTTAGGTGAATGAGTTGCACCTTAAGTGTACTGGCAATCAACAGCTTGGTTCTGATTCTCCTTAAGCCTTATGAGATCATAAAGCGTCTTTGGGAGATGAGGAAGAATTATCCGCAGAAAACCGTGGCACAAAAGAAACCAACCAACTGAGGAAATACCCAGAGGGACTTCACAAAATACAGTAGTTACTTTTCACTTTTCAATCCACCCAGTGGGCTTTCCAGCTCAGAATTAGGCACCCATACTTTGTATAAAAGTGATAGAGAAATTGCATGACTGGAAGCAATCTGAACAATCATAATCGAATTACTGATTCAAGTGAGAACAATAAGTAGCCAGTAAGAAATATGGGGGAAAATATTGGGCCTATGCCCATAAATCTTGTCTCTAAAAAACAGAGAGATGCTAAACTCTATTTTGGATTATTAACTGGAAATAATGTCCCTCGACGATCTTGTAGACATAAAAGAACATCGACTTTGCTGTTAATGGACCAATGCTTTAGGCTTTTGCTTAGGTGGTGTGGTCAATTTTAACATCTTCGTCTGTCTGATAATAAAAAACAAGTTAAAGTTTTGTTCTTATTCATAGAGAACTCAGAGTCATTACATTGTTAGAGAAGTTTGGTCTCTCCTAGAAACCGTTCCTTTTTTTTTTTTAGATGTTACTGAAAGTAAGCAAAAAATGAACTCTTTTTGGGGTTCTTACTTAAGATGAGGGCGAGTCAGGGTCTAGTTTTACTTCACTGGAAGTCTGATTATTTATTCAAAATGGAACAGCTTCCAAAATATTTTCCTTAAAAATGTTCAAACAAATCATCTTGACATTTCCAATATTTTTTTTTGGCTGAAACAATTGGCCAAATCTGGTACAAATTTGCAGATAGTTTCCATCAACACGAAAGTGCATTTTTGAGCAAACAAAGAATTCTTCCATAAAAATTGCCTGGCTCTAATCAGGGCTGAGGCAATTTTGCACATGCCAACCATCAGAAAATTAGGTATTGGATAAGCAAGAGTGGCTAGAATCTGGGTTCTACCTAAATCCCCTTGTGGCCTTAGTCCAAAGTGATTAGCCCCAGGTCAAACAGAAAGCCTGCAGTGAATCAAGCAAATTAAATCCAACCCTCCTGAGCTATAGGATAACTTGCTAGTCCCAAGACCTCCCTTCTTCAAGGACGGAAGGGAGAAGGTTATTAAATATAAACATGAAGTAACATCCTGCTCTATGAAGGGACAAGGCATGATGTTCTGGAGGAGAGACAGGGGTTTATATATGCCCCCCAGCTGGACCTTTTTCAAGGGAACCCACAGCAACTGTCTCTGCCAACACCAGGAGCTGTTGATGTCCCTGACCAGCAGGCTACAGCTTGCAGGGCCACTAAGGAGGTGTCCCAATAAACTAAATGGCAGTGAGCTGTAGCACAAAATACTGCTTTAAAGTGGACTTGGAATTGAAGAGACCTATTTCCTTTAAAACATTGTAGAACAGAATAATCCTCAGATTTATTTTGATTAGCAATCTGGATACCTTCTTGGCAGTGTTTATTAGATCTTAACGTAGCTCAGTTGGAAAGCCAGATATTTTGCTTTCTCCCCTTTTGAATTACTGACCATTATTGTCTCTGCTAATGAATCTGGATAATTTTAACTGTCAGATTCAAACGTAACTCTCTGAATAAATTGATTGAATCGAAGTTGAACCCATCTCTGTGTTCAAGCTAAGAATGAGCCTGAACAGAAGTCTCCAGAGTTTCGTAAAATTTCAGGGAGTTTATTAGTGGAAAACCAATTTTGAACCACTGAACCTAAAGTGACTGCATAGTTTTGTTTTCATACTGATGTCAACTCAAAAGGAGATTAAACTCCCACTGCAGCTCAGATGTGACCCAAGGTGAATAGAATTACATCTGAATATTTCAGGAACAGCGATCACTGTCCCTGGAGCAGATCTTTCACTTCATCTTCCTCCACATTTTGAAATACCTTTTTTTAAAACATATTGGAGTACCAATTACGAAAAACTGTTTTTCACTTCTAGGTCATTAGAAATCTAGTGTTAAATGAGTTAGTGGCTTAGAAAAAAAGTAGAAAAATGTTTATGTTGCAGGTAGACATTTCAATTTCCCTCAAAGCAGAAATTAATGCAGAAGATCTTACTTCTCAACAACTGCACTCTACTGAAATTTATAGCCCCTATGTCCATTCATTTATTAGATATGTGTATATCTTCTCACCTGTAATCAGAGAAAATGTTCCCCATTTTCTGTAAAAAGGCACACGAGTATATAGGATGTCTTGGTGGTCTTTGATTTTTCAGCCACAGATTCTGAGGTACCAGTGAAAGAGGGAAGAAGAGTGGGAAGTTCAACATACAGACCATACTCCTAAAAATAATGTATTTGTTTATAATCTCACGGTGCTAAAGCGATAACCCACGTCAAGAAACACCCTGTGGATGATTCTGATAGTAACTTGGTTTACCTGGAGTTGGGTTTTGAATTCCTGCAGACAGTCAGCAACCAGACATGCAACACCATGCATGGACACCTCTGTAAAAGCATACCAGGGCTTAATGAAGGTATCAGAGGTGGAAACAGTTCTTGACATTTGCATTTGGCTAAGGTATGTTCAGATGGCAGAATGAAGATTCATAACTGACATTCTACAGCAAACAGAACTAGTTCAATTGCAGTGAACCAGCTAAATAATTAACCACAGCCAGTTGCAGATGTCTTTGTGCTTTCTTCACTCTCACTGCTAGAAAATCTGTTCTGCTGAATCTGAGTTCAGCTATTGACATGAACAACCACAAAGGTCAGCCAGTAAGTGCTTGATACAACAAATAATTTTGTGGACACTGAAGATAAGAAGAACATCCTAATGTAGAGATAAGGCTTTAAAAAGGGGATGTAGTTAAATTTCAAATTAAAGAGAAACCTGAGTCCAACAAAGATACTATGTTAGGGAATAAGCTGAAGAGACATTTTCCTGATGGGGAAGGAATTGATATAAATCTGCTGCCAAACAGTTAACAAATGAGTCACAACGGCAGCCCCCAGAACTGAAAGTTAGTGAAGAAGGACAGACAGAGCTCACTGGCTCCTCAGGGCAGGCAGAAGAGATCCCGATTTCAGAATTACCAACACAAGTCATGCTGGCTTGGTTTCTCCTTACCTGAGTAAAACCTCTGGGGTTAGAGTGGTCATGGTGTTGACCATCATATTAAACTGAAGTTAGTCAAGGTCCGGTGGGGAACTGTTACCCTCACTTCATTAATTTCTCACCAGCAACAACAAAATTATTTCAGAAAGCCAGAGGTTTTCTTAGGCAGCCCAGCACTTTAGACCACACCTCAGAACTTTACTCGTTTATTCCAGCATCGCCTGTGACAAGCATGGTGACAGGACTTTCAGGAACTGCTGAGGACAACTTAGAAGCTTATCTTCTCTTTTACACTTTACTTTGCAAGTTAGCATATTCATTTTCTATGATCTTAAGTATATTAAGAAATTAAAATTTCATTTCTACTGGCCACAGTGACAGATCGTTTTTGTCACATTTACAGAAGCATTTAATATGTTGTCATGGTTACCCTTTTGCTTCATTGCTAGCTACAAACAGTTCTGGCAAACTATGCAAGCAATCTAATTGAACAAAAATATCCTATCTTTTATTTTTTCTTTTTTCTCTCCCTCGTCCCCCTTGTAAAACCAATGCACTTCTTCACAAAATCTTTCTGGGACAGTTTCTACATTTTGACATCTCTGCAGTACATGTAATTTATATCAACTGAATTTTTTAGTTCCCAAATTTCCCCTGCACAGCTCAGTAGATCAATACTATGGAATGTGTTAGACTGAAATCAAAGCCACTTTCTGTTTGGAGAACAGTTTGGACAGGTTTTTGTTTGAAATTAAGATGCTTAGATTTAGAGATAGGGTTAAGTTAACTTAATATATTAGTATAAATTTCCTCATATAGGTTATTCAATGTGTAGTTTTAAAAAGTATGTTTTAATATTATTGTAGGTACATATTTCTTTGATTTATGTACTAAACAGTATTGCACCTATTCTCTAGCTGCTAATCTAGAAGAATACGGGTCTCCTATAGGCACCATGTCATATCTACTAGCGCTATGCAGATAGCTTGGATGAGTTAGGTGTCTTAAATGATGCGAGGTTTCTGCTTAGAGTTGTGAATCCTGCCGTAAGTGTGCATGTCTACATCAGGTGTCTACTTCTGGACAAGAAAATTTTTTCTCAGAACTCCACTCACTGGTACTGAATTAATTTCCACAGACTATAATGAGAATGTAGACACTCACAGATTAATGCTACAAGATGATATCTAAACTGAAAGGTCTTACTTTCAGACTGCATACTGCCAGCAGAGCCTTGAACTTTAATATTTTCTCTGAACCATGGTGGACAGGAAGCGAGAACATGCCACACTATCCATCCCAGCAGCACCTGTGCTCAGCCATTGGCTGGCAATATCTGTGTATGAAGAGGCTGACAACTAGTCTTTTGAAAAGTGGTATCAACTGTTTAGCAAGTTCTAAAAGAACTTCTGACTCCTGCTATAAACTGTGGAGTTCAGTCTTCCCTTGAAGGAGGACAAGAGGGAGCTTCAGCAGAAGGTATGTCCTAGAGGGGAAATGTCATGACTCCTTGTCATCTGAGCACTGTAGTGGCAGCAACATTTTCTGAGGAGAAATGTAAGGCAGGGAACAGTGAAAAGAGGAATTCCTTTTGAAAAAAGTCTTGTTTAAAGGCAGTGTAAGTTGAAATACAGCATCTGGTGGGAAAGGAGGGAACTTTCTGAAGGCAGAGTGGATGTAGTGATGGGTCAGGGAACTTTATGCTTGGGAATTAGTATCAGTAATTAGGTGCTGCTGAAGTGGAGATGAGCATTTTCATTTCTCATCCATGTTCTCATGCCTGGGCCTGTTTATCAGAAAGGCAGGACTGGATACAAGCTCCATGGCAAGTCTCTGTCGTGAGCTACAAGTGGATTCTGTGATGGGATGCCTCGAGCTACATGTTTGGTGTTGTGGTATCTGCAATGCTTTGGCAGTTAGAATCTATTCTATCTACACTTGGAGTAACTGTGCGCAAAGTGTTTAACACATTGTGCTGATTAAAGCTGGAATCACAGCAAAGCTCTTACTGGTGCTCGGGATTTGGACACGTACTGTGGTGTGAGTGAAATTCCTGAAGCAAAATCTTTATTGCCAGGAGTGTCAGAGGGAATCCTGAATGCTTACAGCTCTGCTAGGTAACATTGGTGCCTGGGTGATAGGAAGTCTAGCACAATGATTACTGCGGCTCCAAAAGAAACCTGCAAGTTTTATGAGAGAGGTCTCCATAGTTTTGGTCTGCAATGGGGGAACATTCCTGAGCGCTGCTCAGAGGTCTCCTGGTGCACTGTCTCCAGAGGAGCCACCTCTGCTGTGAGACCTGGGGGTCTCAAGATGCTCTGCAGTCCCGATCCTCTGATACTCCAGACTGCCCAGTTACTAATGAGAAATTATATTTGTCTCAGGGACAAGGTGAAATCACTTGCCTGTGGTCACATAAGAAATTAACAGCAGAACTCAAAATGTAATCCTGCTTCTCGGATCCTGAGTGCTGAAGTACATGACTTTTCCCCCTTCTGAGGGTGCTTCATGATGATATTTACAGTTGCTTGTGGTTTCCTATCTACGTTGGAAAGAAACTACAGTCTGCTATTTATAATAAGCAATTTAGGGCAGTAATTGTTTCCAGTGTTTGCCCAGTTCTAAAAATAAGAATGTTAATGTGTACTATTCTTTGTAGTTAAAGAGGCTTCAGTGCTATACTGTTGTTTTATCTGGAAGCTCAGCAAATGTGGATGTAACCCACTATCTGACAAAGATCAATAGCCTGACTAGGCAGCTATGTTAAATTTAAAACCAGGCAGGGATGTTTGACTTTATATGGGTTTTAGATGCATCTGCATCTCTAGAAAGAAGGGCAAGAGGCCTGGGACTGAGAGCACTAAATCTTTAATTAAAGAACTCCTAACCATGCCTACTACATTTATAAATAGCAAAACATTTATCAGAGCTTTTATCTTTTCTTGCAATCATCAGGCTGTACTAGCTGTTGACATAGTCAATGATTTACGCCTCAGATTTTTTTTCATTACCAAATACCAAAGATGCTATTATCAGTGAAATCTTATGCAACTTAAATCTTGGGGATTTCATTGCTCTGCCTAAGGAAGATTGTGAGTCTTTCTCACAAGTCATTTTGGATTATGTTGGCCCAACAGAAGAGATTAAGTCTGCACAGCGAAGTTGCATCCAAATGAAAATGTTGGGTGGTTTTCCTTAAAAGGATTATTGGTTTAAAAGAAAAAAAAAGGGAAAAAGAAAAGAGCACTTTAACAAATGCTTTATTTTCTTTTAAACATTAAGGTATTAGTGTTGAATTCTAGATTTTTTCATTATTTTGAATTTAAATGCTAGTATTCAAATTCTTGCATACCACTATGTGTGAAAGATTACTCTCATACTCTGTTATTCTAACAGAGCCTTCATTGCACCAAGTGAAAACATACCGAAGTGTCCAAGGAAAGGATGAACCGGGGCCTTAATTCATAATCATCTACCTAAACGCAAACAGAGAGCAGCTCAAGAACAGATGCAGATTATAAATCCTGTGTGAACATCTATCTCACTTGCCAATGTGGAGGTCGAGGAGCAGAGATCCCCTACTGCACTGTACACTCCTTTCGCTACTCCACCCCTGCTGTTGCCTTGATGCAAGAGTGTTGATCCTTCTTGCTGTTTGCTGGCAGCAGGTAGTTCCCATGATTCAGGAGAATGCTTCACCTGTGATCATTGGCCTGCATGGATACTACACTGTCTCCTACAACAATTCCAATAGTCTCATTATAATCATGCAGTGCAGTTAATGCTCACTGCTACAGTGAGTTTGCTAGTATTTTGAATAGTGAATACTTATGAACAAAAAATATGGAACAGTAAATTGGCAGTTTTTCCACTTTTTTTTTTTCTCTTCATCAAACTAAAGCTCAGACAGGACACTTGTTCTTCAGTACTTCAGTATGCACACAGAAATGCACTCTCTTTCCTTGACTATCCTGTCAAGAGGGAGGTCTTGAGCTCATTCAGGAAGTTTCAATGTTTTTAGTGTAACTACAATGTGTAGTTGTACAGATCCTTCAGGGACTGAGAGGACGGGTAGTATCTGACATGTTTTCCAGATACTTCAACAAGTCTGAAGTTTTTCAGACCGAAGAGCACCCAGCCTGTAAGTTAATCATTGATATGTCCTCAGCTGTTGGTGAAAACAAAAATCTGTTGTAAGTTAAAGTACTTTTTTCAATAACTTTACGTGACTTCACCGCTATTCAGACCCTCTCTGATGTTAGTCTTCATGTTAAGCTTTAGAGTATACTTTTGTGTATGTTTGTAACTGACTCTTTCATTCGACTTTCATTATATCTGACAGGGAAATAAATGACTGTTTTATCAAAGCCTGTGAATACAGCATTTTCTTCCCAAAATTTAACATAGGCAGTAACAAACCAGCTGAGATGTCAAACTAAACTCATTTTATCCTGATTTTTTTTTTCTTTTGGGAGGGTGGAGTGAGGTGAAGAGAACAAGAGTTAGAGCTGAGTTTTCTATTTTACACCATGTTAACCTCTCAATAACCTCTGAGAGAGAAGAATGTATATTTTCAATTGTACATTCAGAAATTACTGTCTTGGATACACATGAAAAATACAAATGAGCCACAGAGAAAAGACTATATATGCTCTTTGTTGTTGTAACTTTGAATATCTTAGAAAAAAATAAATTAATGAGAATAATGAACAATAGGAATGTGGAAAAGGAATTTTCTTTCAGTACTTTCTCATATTTTTAAACTTTTTGTGTAGTTTCATTTCTCCTTTTCCTTTTTGATATGGGATTTTAAAGTAAGGGTTAATCTGTAAACTCTGTAAATTGTTTTTGTGTGATTTGACCAACATAAAAATGAGATCAAATTAATGTTATTTGCATTACTATTTTGAAGTACTCTTGTCACAGATGTGTACCTTGTCTTACTGTAAGCACTACGCAGAAGAAAGAGTACCCTGCTCCTTGAAATAATGTCCATTATAATGGTGGGACAACAAGTAAAAAACAACACTCAGGACATCAAGGAAAGTACGCATCAGTGACAACAAATATGTTAGTATAGTTCTTCCCTACTAATCACTAGATTTTTACATTGCTTGTCAATAGCAGACAGGTTCCAGGAGAAATCTGAAGCATTATGAAGCAACCTTCAGCTGCTTACTGCTATGTTGCACAAGTTGTGAGATGTGAGTAGTCATGAATATGTTGGTGGGAATAATGGCTGAAGTTTCAGTAGCATTGCAGAAAGGATAGGTATGAGAAAAACTTATAAATAATTTCTGCTCAAAGCAAAAGAGAGAGAGGGCCCTTGAGAGGGCAAATAGCAGAATAAGAAGTAAAGCAAGGAGTGTTCCTTCAATCAATGTGTTTGTGTGGCACATCACTCCTAACTGCTTGGCCTCAGGCCCTAGTTACGAAAATGGTTAAATAGTATTTCTCTGCCACATGGGAGTGCTGGGAGAGTTAGGGGCCATTAACACACCACTGTGTTCCCAGCACCAGTTTACGCTGACGGTAGCAACGTAAGGACACAAGTACAGGCCCTGGTCATCATTCATCCATATGGTTAAGTTTTCAGAACTGTATTATCGCAGGTCAACTAGAAGTTTTCCAGAACAATTCCTGATGTAGTGTGGGAGTTAAACCTGGCCCGACAACAATTCTGCATAGGCAGTTTGGATGCAGCCACTCTCTTTGGACAGCATGTTTAAGAGTACGGCTGTGGCAGGATGGTGCCAGCTGGCCTCAGGGCTAGAGAACAATGACCTGGCACAGGAAACAGGTCTGTGCTCGTTTAGTACCTCCATGCAGCATTGGTGGGCCAAGTTCATTGCCTGCCTAAATTACCCTGGCACACTGAGCATTTGGGGGAAACACTGAGCCTGGTTCGAAGCAAACTTCAAAGGAGAGAGACAGCAAACTCCAGTTCATCTGGCTCCTCTTGACACACCATCAAAATGCAGGCTAGAATGACCCTGTATGCAAAAGCCCTGTTAGCAGCCCTTCCTCAAGGAGCACTGGCAGCCATGTGCCATAACCAGCACAGCACCATGCCATACGCTGTGTATTCAGTCTTCTACATTTTCCCTGGTTACTATACAGAGATATCTGTAATATACTCCAGTAGTAGTTTTTATTTCATTCTTTCTGATAGAGAGAGTGAAATACAAAGATCTGAACTCATAACAGATATGAAGTCTGAGGAGGAGGGGAAACTGTTATGTAACACAGAAATATTCTTTATCTTCACTACTAATCTACTACATTGGGGCAGAACAGTGTTTCAAATTATCATGTAACATAATGCATATGGTACCTGAGGGGCTAAAGAAACAGAGGTGTCCCTGAATGACTACCACTTTGGCAGACAGGTAGGCTCGACGCTGCCCTGCCTTAACCTTCCTCACTCACCACTCTCTTCCATTCAGGAAGAGGCTCTCTGGACAACTTCACATTCTGGATCAATGGTAATGATGTCTTATACCAAACTGACCAATTGATAGGCAAAGTGCTCTTTGGGGTGACTTGCTGGAGAATGACAGACTTCTGATGGTGTATCCATGACTTCCCAGAGGATGAAGGCTATGGGAGTGACTTAATCATGAGGGATACCTTCGGCCTTACGAGGAGTCTGAGGACATCATCACTTTTACTTGAAGCAAAATGAGTTCAGAGGATTTGGGGTTTGTCCGCTGTTTTTCATACTTTTTCCTCTCATATTCCTAGGCAGAGGCCCTCAAGGACCTCTCTGGAACATTTCAAATCCAGCTCATTCAATGGGCTGGTTCAAAGACAGACTAAAGGCCAAGAAATGGGAGCATCTCTTCTCTCTGAGGAAAAGGTTTAGGAAAACTGTCTATCCTTGCTTTTCTTTTGGAGATATATTTTAGAGAGTATTGTGCTGACTTGTTTTACTCAGGTCAGTTGCCTGAACTACCCAGATGGACAGCCATAAATCTTCAATCAGAGTCAGTGTGAACTGTTAGACTGGACTGTACCATCTGTGCTGGAGGTCTCAGTTCAGTGGGCTTCTATGATGGCCAGCAATGGACAGGAATTGTCATGGAGGCTTCAGCTGGGGCTGGGGCAGCTGTATTTCCAGTTTTATACTCTGCTTAGTGCCACCAGTGGCTTCTGAAGTATCACTGTGAATCCAGGTCTTCAGAAGCTGACTGCTAGATACTGTCCTTTGCCCACAGTCTGGAGTAGCTAGGGAAGCAAAAGTGTTTGTCTTGGACAACAGTAACGGCTTTGATGGTTGCTGGGACAACATATTGTCACTTAACAACTCATAGCTTTGCCTCTGGTTGAGTGCTCTAAGAATAGCTTTCAATCGCAAAATCTCCCGCCCTCCCCGTTTCTGCTACGCACAGGCCTGAGGAGGAGTCTCAGCTTGTCCTGACAGTTTGAGTCACACCGCTGGATGCTAGTCAGCTCTGACTCCAGGCCAGGCCTTTGGGCTTTCTGCAAGAATGAGGATATTTATAAACTTGGCTCATGAAAGGAGCGCACAGGGTAAATATGTGTACATGTGTTCCCTGAGCGCAGGGAACTGCTGCTGAAGGAGTAGCGAGGTGACCCATCTGCACCAGGCAGACGTCGAAGACAGCAGAGTCTGGCAGGCTATGCCAACAGCCTGGGTCTATATGAGCTGCCAGGGTATAACAGACCAGTGCAGAAATCTGTCAACTGGAGGTCAACCTCTTTGTCATATTTACTGTTTTTCCCCACTTGTTGCTCCCCGACATGTCAGTAGATAACAACACAAGTTACTTCATGTACAAATGTGTGACCTGAACTTATGAGTCCAGCGCTAGCCCTTACCAAGTGTGAAAAAGAAAACAGGTTGAGAGCTGGATCATTCAAAATTGTAGCACTTTTTATTCATTCTCATGTGCCTCACTGCCACAAGCTCCCAGATTTCAAAAGTGCGTAGAAAAGGAAGACAAATGCCTTTAGGATGCAGAAGTTTAGGTTAAACTTCTCCTGTGCAAGAGTATTTAAAAAAAATATTTGTCAACTGGCACTCCTCCTTCGCAACATCTTTCGTTTTGTGTAAATGCTGATATATGCAGAGGAGGAGGAGGCAGTCAGAAAAAACAGAGGCTTGCTGGTAGAAAAAACACTTATCAAGCATGCAGGAAACCAAAGTTGGAGACCTCAAACACCTAAGTTAAAAGATGAAAACTACATTGGCAAGAGCAACTGACCACTTAGAACCAGATTTCAGTGGGTTGTGAGAGCCAGAAGACACGCTGGCAGTGGTGCAGTGCAGTGTTAGAGAGAGGGCAGCTCCTCGTACACCGGTATGGTGTGCATTTCATAGATGAAGTAGAAAAGGGCTGCATGGGGTTATGGCAGCAAGAAGAGTGTGAGATGAAGGCATATAAGTCTCCGTGAGAAATTTTCTTCACTTTAGCTGGGATTTTTATTGTGTGTTTTGAATAAAGAAAACTGGGTGAGGATTACACTGGAAAAGGAATGAGCACTGAGTGTGGGGAACAGCTGGAGCATTTCTGACACACACTTCTTGCCACCCTATTTATGGGTCTGTAGGAATGTGGAGGGAAAAAAAAAGTTTACTGCTTTAATATTTCTTGTGAGCAAAATCCATACAGGATTCATCTCAGAATGTGAGAGCAGAGAACAAAAGGATGTGTCTCTGTGCCAGTTCGTGATGATTAACTTGAGTGCAAGGCTTGTCTATATTATGATTTAAAGTTGCTGGACCCTTTTTCTTAGGTGTTCTTTTTATGTAGATGTACATACAGTCCTTCCACCCCAAATGTTAAATACAACTTTTAGAGGGAAAATGACTATATATTTAATTAAATGAATTGTTTGGGGGGTTTTTTTGTTTGTTTGTTATGGGTTTGTTTGGAGTGTTTTTAGTTAAATATTAATTTAGATGATATTATTTATAGTATTATGGTGAGAGTCAACATATAGTCTGTTACAAATAGTTTTCCAAATACAAATAGTCTTTCTCCTGGTATATAACCAAGTATTCAGCAGAATGAAGACTTGCTCTGCCATGTTTGGTTGGGCAATGTAGGTAGACTTATTTCCTTGATGTTGGTAGAGATGACGAGAGCGCAGAAAAATTGAGCCTTTTACTCAGAGACCGCTGTGGCATAATGTACAAATCACCCACAAGTCTGTCCTGCATCACATGGCCATTTACAGCTTGGCACATGCTGAGACCACATGCCTGTGTTTCAGCACATGAAGGGAGATTTGCAGTTGGGTTAGAGACAGGAGAAAGGCAAGGGAAAAAGATCCCTCTCAGATGGGGGAAAAATCCAGGTTTGGCACAATATCTCACCTTTCTGCCTGTGTCTGATGTGGGATCAAGATACAGGAGGAAACCTGATGCACTGTGAGGATAATTCATGAGCCATGGGCCTTGAGGAATACAGGCTTTACACCAGAGCACTGACGACCATGACGACCCCGTGGTTAAACCATGCCTGTTGTGATGCTCACTGGGACAGTGAGAGATTCCGCTGAGAAGGGATGTCTAAAAAGGAGATCGAGCTAGCAGCAGAATAACTTGTTCTCCAATTAGTATAATTTCTTGAAAGAGAATCCCTCACCAACTTTGCACTGTGGATCCTCAATGGAGAGGTCTGCCACCTCTTAATCCATTCCACCAGATCTGGCAAAATGAGTAAATAAAAGACATTCTACCTTCATAAACAAATTACAGCTTTGAGTCCTCATCAGTGGCATCAGAAGGGGATACTGGTGTCAGGAAATGCAGCAATAAAAGCTTAGACTAGCCATAAAATTTTGATTGTATTGAACAGACAACTCCTGCTTTGATTCAGTAACTAGCTATAGAAACAGTTCAAATTTCTTCTGTACAGGATGTGATCGATTAGAAAAATAAATTCATTCTTTAAGAGATTTTTTTATTCACTGTTCTTGAGTACTTGTGCAGTGAAAGGTTTAGGAAAAGCTAGTTTCCATCCAGAAGCCACAGTTCATTTATTCAAGAGAGAAATTTCATTTTGAGATTAAATTGTTATAATTCTGAAGCACTGAAGCCAATAGCAGTTTTGCAGATTATTTGAATGGGAACATGAAGAGGTCTTTCCTAAAGAGGTAGTGTGCAGTTTTGTGGTTGGATAATTATGGAAAAGACAAATCACAAAGTTAAAATATTACTTTCCTTACGTCAAGTAATTAACCCACAAATCTTTGAACAAATCATAGCGCAGATTGCAGAGAGACAGATAATTCTGAAGAACTAATAGTTTAGGAAAGATGCTATAATTTGAATGGCTAACATCAATCTTTTGAACACAAATATCTGACTTAAATGATTTACAGACAATGCTTTGCATAGCTCTATATCTGATTCTTCATCACAGAATATAAATAATCACATTTAAATGTAAATGTACAATCATAATGCTTATCAGGTAGCATACTTTCAACACTAGTAGATTATTTCAGAATGCAAGTATTAGGTATATGATAAAAAAATAGTGGAGATATTGTGATATTTTAGTGTAGTTAGAAGTAGATTTATTCTCAGATACAGATGATTTTACTCTTTATTTGCTCTTGGGATGAAACGTTTAGAGTCAGAATAGAAGATTAACATAGTATAACAACACAAAACAGGGGTAAAGTATGGTATCAGTTTGTAGAATGGCATGTTATATGCAGCTGTTTTGAATTATATTACCTTTTTATTTATGTCTCCAGATTTTTTTTCTTCCAGCTTAAACATGTGGGGGCTTTTAAACCTACAAGGTATAGCAAATTGCAGATGAATTGTTCCTTGAGGATAGTTAAAAAAAAGTCTCTTAAGGTATATTGTTGAAATTAGAACATGAAAAAAACAGAGGTACAGGAGGAAACTTTGACCTACTGGAATTCCATTTAAACTACTGTAACAGTAGTCAGATTGTGAAGTCAGATTCTTGTGGCATTGCTTGTTGATGAGACTTTTACTTAGGCTACTTAGACAATGCGAAGAAATAATTACACTTATTAGCCATTTAATGTAGCTTTTCAAAAAATAATTCAGGCCTTGTCTTCAGTGCTAAAAAATACAAATTTTTTACTTGGATTAGTTAAAATGTACATGCAACGCTGGAGTAAAAGCGGGCATTAAAGACAAGGTACTAACTGTTAGGTAAATACAAAAATGACCTTGATATATACAGGTAACCTTTCCTGGACCATTTAGAAGTAAATCAGAAGTGTCTTATCTTGATTGCATCATAACGGTGGCCTGGCATTAGTTGCATTGAGATGTAGCTGTATTCTTCTACTAATAAAAGCAAATTCTTGGAAGAGGCAACATGACTTGCCTTCCCGAAGTGGAAGCCTGCCCACTAAAATGCTGCAGTTATAGTTACAGAACCATGTAATTTGCATTGATTGCTTATACTTTTTGGATTTTACTGGCTGTTACCGGATTTTTGGCTTTTTCCAAAGTTTCATTTTCTATAGGAATTACAGTGTTCTGCAATGTACTCTAAAGATAAGAAGTCAAGAATCAGTAGCAGAATTGCAATCTTACAGACATTTATTGTCACTACAAGTAAAAACTTATTTATAGAGGGTCACAGATGATCCTTAAATTAACTATTGGTCCCATTTCAGGAAGTCCTGTAGGTGCATTGGTACTTATATCACAATATTAATTGTTGATGGTACAGTATTAGGAATCTCTCAGGTCTCAATTCTGTTGTGCACAAGGGAGAAGAATCTACATGAATAAAGGCAGCATACAAATTAATGAGACAGGAAGTACTTTTACTTTCAGATTTTTACATTTTCACAAAATCATAGAATGTTTTGTGTTTTGGAAGAGACCTTAAAGATCCCAAGTTCCAAACCCCTCACCTTGGGCAGGGACACCTTCCACTAGGTCAGGTTGCTCAAAGCCCCGTCCAACCTGGCCTTGAACACTTCCAGGGAAGGGACATCCACAGCTTCTCTGGGCAACCTGCTCCAGTGCCTCATCACCCTCATAGTAAAGATTTTCTTCCTTTTCTCCGATCTAAATCTACTCTATTTTAGTTTAAAGCCACTAACCCGTTGTCCTATCGCTACACGCCCTTGTAAAAAATCCCTCTCCAGACTTCTTGTAGGCCCCCTCCAGGTACTGGAAGGCTGCAATAAGGTCTCCTGAAAGCCCTCTTTTCTGCAGGCTGAACAGCTCCAACTCTCTCAGCTTTTCCTCACAGGAGAGGTGTTCCAGCCCTCTGATCATTTTTGTGGACCTCTTCTGGACCCGCTCCAACAGGTCCATGTCTGTCCTGTGCTGAGGGCTCCAGAGCTGGATACAGTAATCCAGGTGGCGTCCACCAGAGTAGAGCAGAGGGGCAGAATCACCTTCCTCAACCTGCTGGCCACTGTGCATGCAGCCCAGGACACGCTCAGCCTTCTGGGCTGCGAATGCACGTTGCCAGGTTGTGTTGAGTTTCTTGTCAACCAACAACCCCAAGGCCTTCTCCTCAGGGTTGCTCTCAATCCATTCTCTGCCCAGCCTCTATTTGTGCTTGGGGTTGCCCTGACCTATTTACAGGACCCTGCACTTGGCCTTGTTGAACCTCATGAGGTTCACACAGGCCCACCTCTCAAGCCTGTCAAGGTCCCTCTGGATGGCATCCCTTCCCTCTAGTGTGTCGACCGCACCACTCAGCTTTGTGCCATCTGCAAACTTGCTGAGGATGCACTCAATCCCACTGTCAATGTCGATGACAAAGATGTTAAACAGTGCCAGTCCCCATACCAGTCCCTGAGGAACCCCTTTGTTTTAAAGATATAGGTGTGCCTCATTATACAGATATACAGATATACATTTCACAGCTCATTTTTACGTTTTAAAAATAAAGAATGAAGGCATAGGAAGACGAAATGGGCTTTGGGAAAAAAAAAGTTTTTTTTAAAATAGTGTCTACTATTTTTTCAAAAAGATTGTCTTTTCATTATAAGTATTATGATATAGCTGCAAGAATGCAATGTTTTCTTATCTACCAGTCTGCATGATTTTTTGTGGATACTTTTTTTATTCACTCAGTTAATTTATTCCATTTTTTCCACACAAAAAATAGAGAAAAATCCACCACTTTCAGAGGGGTGTGACTATTTTCAAAGCTGTCTGAAATTTCTGATAGAGAGGATGTCAAGGATGTGAGTGTTCAATGGTTTCCCACCTATGTGACATACCAATGCTGTTCGTTCTGTCCCTCTGCAAAATATTTTCACAAACTTTCAAAATTATAATTGCATTTCAAAGGTAATCAGTATGCAGTAGTCATATTCTAAATTTCTGTAGTTTGTCTGAACCTTGGTAAGAGCAGTTTATAAAAATAAAACCAGGATAGCAGAGAAAATATAACTGCATGAAAGAAGAATAGTTCAGATTTTCTCTGTCTATTAACTTTACAGCTTGGGGAGGTGAAGAGATCTCTTTCCAAATTCATATGTTGAATTGATCACTTTTAGAAAAAAAAAAGAAAACCTTCAATGACAACTATTTTGAACTTCTCTGAAATTTTATACGGCAAAGTGACACATGATCTAAAACAGACCAACAAATATAGGGTCATGCTCTTGCTACCACAGATATGCAAAGCACTTCTTTAGTGGCTGATTGCACGTCCATCACGTTGCATTTGGAAGTCATTCAGATTGCTGCCAGATTTCCAAATAAACTAATAGAAGAAGGAAAGAGGTAAAAATTCTCTATGAAAAGTTTTACAAAAAGCAAGGTAAAATGACTCACTGCCAGAGACTGAGCAACAATTTGGGGTTTACTTTTAGCTCTGAACAAAAGATTCATGCTTGCAAATGCTGTTAGTGATCTGAAGTACTATGGGAAATATAGGACAGAAACATGCAGTTTCTGTCATGCTGACCTTGCCGGTCCCGAAACTCTTGCATGAGACAAATTGGAAACATGCTCTGCCCCAGTTATCCCATTTCAACTTTAGGGAAAATCAATTACTAGGAAGGACAGGAACAACAGACACATGAGGATTTATTGTGGCAGAACTTAAGATTTTCTCTGCTTGAGTGTCTTCTAGAGAAACCAGTGCAGTCAGGAAGGTATGATTCTTTTTATTCTATAAGTTATTTGCAAAATCAAGAATGGGAAGAAGTCATTTGAAAGAGCATATATATCAGGGAAAAAAACCCGCTATATATCTTTGGTTTTGAACTAACAGTAGGAGTCTGATTTGTATTTATAGGTCTGTCACTCCACTTCTGTGCTGCAGCAATGCCATTACTTAATGTCAGCGAAAAACCTACAGTGACTAAAAGGCAAAGCAAACCTGATGCTAGTATGAAGATTAACAGACTGAAGCTCTCTCACATCCTTCCTCTCCACCTACTGAGTTAGGCACTGTGTTTGAAGACACTTTACGGGCATCCTTAGAAGCCTGAAAAAGTAGGTGCTTTCTCTAAGCTCATCTTCTAGCCAAATTATATATGTGAATAAAGAGATGTAGGCATCTCTGGATATTTTCTTCTTTTCTGAACAGAATATCTGATACAGGTGGGGTCAATCTCACTCTGAAAGTTCTTCTCTCTCTTTGAGGATTATAGAGAGGATGTAGGCATCCAATCTAGAGTAGAAGTATTACTTTTAGATGTTTAAATATGTGAAAGATAAAACCTGCTTCTGGTTTACTCTAGATACCCTCTTTGAGGTCACTTGAAGATCACTCTCGAAGTACAAAAGACAGTATATTTGCACAACTCTAGAACAATGTAAAATTGGCAGTGTAACATATCCAGGCCCTTGTTAGTCCAAGCTGTCCCATTGTCTTCACTGTGTAATCTTACCGAGAAATCTGATTAACATGACATTTATCAAGAAGCTGCCTTTTTTTTTAACTAGGTTTTACTTAGTGTGCAGGTAGGTCTTTACTTGAAAAAGGAATGAATGATTTACAGGAAAACACTTAGTTCTATGTTTATTAGCCATCGCCTACACTGTCTTCTGGGTGCTACTGTTCCAGCAGTGGCATAACACAAGACACAGAGCCTGTTGAATAGCTGAGGTTGTTCAGCCTGGAGAAGAGAAGGCTCTGTGAAGACTTTGTTGCAGCCTTTCCGTACTTAAACTTAAAGAGGGTTTGTAAGAAAGATGGAGACAAAGTTCTTAGTGGGGCCTCTTGCGACAGGACAAGGGGTAATGGTTTTAAACTAAAAGAGGGGAGGTTTAGACTAGATGTAATGAAGAAATTTTTTACAGTGAGAGCGGTGAAACACTGGTTGCCCAGAGACACGGTAGATGCCCCATCCCTAGAAACATTCAAGGCCAAGTTGGACGGGGCTCCGAGCAACCTGATCTAGTGATAGATGTCCCTGTTTATGGCAGAGAGGTTGGACTAGGTGACCTTTAAAGGACCCTTCCAACCCAAACCATTCTATGATTCTGTGATGCTATGATTCTACGATTCTTGGGTTGGGTTGGGGTTTTTCGTATGAACATGCTCATAGTAGGTGCAGTATCTCAAGTATATCATTGCCCCTCTTTGTATACACACCAGATAAGAATGACCTGGAAGGCAATATGGACAGCTAAATTTATGAAGACCACTATCTGACTGTAAAACATCTGCCTGAAGATCCCGCCAAATATACATTGTTGGCTAGCTAGCTAGAAATTACATGCAAACATGCTGTACCTGTATGTCAAATACAAACCAGCTGCAAAATCACTAGTGCTGATTCGTCTGCAGAACACACCATAAGCAATTTGTTTGACTTACGATGAGATAGAGTTGTGTGATGAAGAAACAAGAACAGTAAATCGGCTGCCAGTCAGCTATGCCTTTAATTGAATGAATATCCTTGCACAACACACACACATGCTATTTAGCTATTACTTGCATACAGGAACTTTGAATGGGGGAAGGAAATAAACTATTGAAACTCTGTGGTGTCTTTCACACAGTTAAGTGATCAGAAATTAGCTTTTCTAAGGGTCAAGAAAAGCATATGCTTGCAGTAATATTTACAGACATCTGCACAATTTTAATGCTAACCATTGCATCTGTAGGTGTTGGCAAACCCAGGTCCATCTTGCTCTGAGCTCTTCTAGACTGCAGTAGGCTCTTCAGCCTCTTGGGATTGGAGGTTCACAAATAACACACCAGGGCAGAAGTCAAAGCCACAGTATTTCAGGGTTCTTAAACTGAGAGCCTCAAAATCTCTGGTCCTGCAGATTGTTAAAGTCATTCTGCATTAAAAGTTTGGGAAAATGTTCTTTCCACCTTTTTTATGCTCAGATGTTCAGAAGTTTCTAACTTGGAGCTATTAACTAAGTAACCATATTCCACGAAAAATTAATGCAGTAATCTTCAGCTCTAAAGAGCTGTCAGTGACTCCAGGCATTGAGTTAGAATAGAAATCATTAAAACCATACCTTTTGTTGGTAAAAGTTGTGGAAGAAATATGCAATATATTTGTGTCTGTTCTAAGGGAAGCCATCTGTCTGGTTTCTCTAGTACTAAGCAACACTGATTATGCTCAGCAACTAGTATGTATTGTATTTACACATTATGGGATCCTTGTTAACTTCAAAGGATTTGGGTTTATGCCCTGATAGTCCTAATCTGTAAGACCTTCGCTATTTCCTTTGGGACACAACTCTTCAAGTAAACAGAAAATGTTATCAGGAAGTTATTTTCTTTTCACTCATCTTTCTTTTAAATTTTGCTTTTCCTAACCTAGTCTTTTTTCTTTCTTTCTTGTTTTATTACTCCACTAAAAAGTGCTTCTTTCATTAACTGTGTTTGTTAATCCTTGGAATGGATTTTTCAGCTGCTGCTTTCCTTAGTTAGATATGTTTGGTTTCTTAGTATTTAAAGGGCCAACTTTTCTCCCCAACCCCCCCCCGCCCCCTTCATTTTTATGTTGTGCCTCTCTACATTACCAGGTTAAAGTCAGGGCTGGAACTGGAATTGTTGGAATACCATGAGCATTTACGATCTGTCTGGAACTTTCTAAAATACTGTGAGAAAGCCCATTCTTGTTAGACTTCCAGCTCGGTCTTAAGATTCAGATAAGATCAGGATAACAATCCAAACTTTTTAGTGATGTTTATCCAAATCTGAGATTTCTTCAGCACTACTAAAAAGCACATATATAGTATGTAGTATATGCATCACTCTGATAAGTTTTGTCTTCCCGTGTTTTCTCATCCTGTATCCCGTCCAGTTGAGGTCAATGTCCTTTAGCATCATTAATAAATCGAAACAACTTTAGCATGTTGTTCTTGACCCCAAGATAAAAAAACACACCAAAAGTTAGAAGACTATGTTCAAACTCTCAAGACACCCACTTCTGTTTCTGAGATGATGAGCAAGTCACTGTCTACACAGTCCCACCCTAGCTTCCTACTCAATTCCTACTCTTTCATAGCTCTTCTTCTGTAGCCCTGATATCTAAATTTCCTCAGCTTAGTAACAGAGAAGAACAAGGTCCATAGAAATGAGATCTATCAAATTTTGGCAGAAGACCCACCAAAAAACATGTTTGCCTAGAAAGTCCAGCAAAAAATCACCACCACCACCACAGCACTCTAGCTCCCACACAAGCCAAACTTCAGTGAAGGGGCTGTGATCATCTTCCATGCTTCCCCACTGCACACATCTGGATAAGCAACAATGAAACTCAGAATAATGAAAAAGTCCACATTTTTATGCCTGCTTAAGCTGTCACACCTCAACATTGTGATGCCTGATACCATATCAATGTCAGCTACAACTGATAACATAGGTGCATTCATAAAACCACCCTTGTCTGTTGAAGCAATTTTGGAGGGAAATAAACTCATCTTGGAGTAGAACATTTTGAAGAGGACCAACTAGAAGATAAAATTATGTTTCTGTTGCATTTGCCATCACCACTGTGCCAGTCTTGTGCTGGGAGTTTGGCTGATTACTTTCCCTTTGGCTGTTATGAGCATTCTTTGATGAACTATATACTTCTAGCAACCTGAATGTCTTATGAACTCCTCTGCTTTTTCTTGGCAGCTTCTCTTCATGCTGAAGAGAAAGGGAATATTTTAACATGTCATGTATCTTTGTGCATCTTGCTCTGTTATATTATATCATACTCTATCTTAGCTTCTAAAACTGATAGAAATTGTATATCCTGTCTTCTCTTTCAGCTGCTAAAATCATTAGAAGGGCCTGGCCTGTGTATATGGGTGATATTTTACCACTGGTGTCCGTTAAAATAGATCGTTCTTCATAAAGATAAATTAACTAAGTAGAAATACCAGGGTCTAATTTCACATGCACTTATTTTCAGTGGTCCAATAAGTATTTGTCTGGTTGTAAAAGCATCCAACAGATTTTGAATATTAGGTGATGAATGTTTGAATGTTCATCTCAGATAAACACTGGGAAATCTGTCTGCCTGACATGCCTGTTAAGTCCACTTTAGTCTATAAAATAGCATAAGTGGATATTTAATATCAGCAACATTTACATGGTAAATGGTACGTTTCAATTCTAGCTGGATTTATACAGTTCTTGTTTTCTCATCTTCATCTTTTCATGCCTTTTCTTTGCCTTCATGTTGGATTTAGGACTTTGAGGCTGCTTTTTTGGGTGAAGGCTGATGAGGGGAAGGGGCCTCTTTCTGGGCTCAAACCTTTAAAGCTCAGGGCAGATTGTGGTCTTTAAATCTGTATGAGAAGAATCCCTTCTTTCAAATTTTTAATCATCCTAAGCAGAAGAGAAATTAACCATTTCAGCCGAATCTTTCTTTTCCTCAGAAACTCATCGATACAGGCACTTCATAGGTTGCCATCTTATTATGACATGACATGTTAACACAGTAATTTTTATGTGGACCCGTCCATTTTGGCATTAACTTGTTTCTAAGGCAGATCCAAAAACAACTTCAGACAAAAAAAGTCCTTTGTAGTTCAGCTCCACCAGAAGCATGGAGTTTAAATACCAGTCTGGAGATGTAAAGTTTTGTTAAAAGGTGATCTTTCTCATATGTTCAAAGGTAAAACCAAGGCTTGGACCACATCTGCAGAGAACAATTTCAACCCTACTAATAATGGAGAAATCACAAAAAGGTTTTTTGATAAGAAAGAAATTGCAGACACATCATGTACACTGCTCCAAACTGTGGATAAACCTTTTATTCACCAGCATGGTATGAAGTTTCTATATCATTCTGCTGTTTCAGCTTGATTGGATCTTTCCACCCCTCATCCACCATTCTTTTATGACATAGAACAGTCCAGCCAGTACAGTTGGAGAGAAGGACTTGACCTAGGTGAGAGAAGAATCACTCAGACTCCCACTGGAGACTGCTCCAAAGGAGTTCAGAGGAGCAGAAATGTTAAGAGGCCAGTTCTAGTGGGATAGTGGAAACATACAAAATTTAAATGTTTCCAGAAATTAATTCCCTTTGCCACAAATCATTTAATGACATAATCTCACGTCCTGATTTAAAGGATGTTTTCTTTCTATTTCTCAGGGGTTACCAATGTTACTTTACTCAAAGATTAAAATTTATCTGGTTTTGTGTTTATTCAGAACAAGTACGAAAAGAGAGACTTTTTGTATAGATGTGAGAATAACTAGAGATTATATTACATGGGAGAATTAGCACCATCAGATGCAGAGATCAAAAACTAATTTACAATCTAGTAATCTTGTATCACAAACAATTAATTGATCAGTATCATTTGTTGTATGGAGAAGGGGTCCATAATCTTCTGCCAGACCTGAAATATACTGTGCCACGCACATTTTTAAGGACACAAGAAAACACAGCCCATGGTCTAAATAAACAACACAAAACAATGTTTATATAATAAATGTAAAGAAAAAGGGATAAATGATGGGAATAGTAAAATCATCCTCACTCTGGAGGAAACATTTAACAATTAGCTGTTCTGATCCATCACATGCCAATGGGCGAGCTAGCCCTGTTTAAGTTATCCAGTCTGAGCAATTCAGCTACAAGAGATGGAAAAAGACAGAAGCATGTGCAATTTCACTAAATTGGGCACTAATATTTGGTATCATACAGGATTCTCAATATCCTGATTAGATCATTATAAGAAAAACTTTTTAATCTGATTTTGCTAGTTTTCTGTCATACCTTTGTGCCAAAGCACATTATTAGGAATACTTTAAGTCATTATTCAGAACTGTCTTTTCCTTCATCTACAAGAGATTTGACATGATCTTGGTACCAGCTGGCTAACTCAACATGTCCAGATCTGCTGAACGAATCGACAATTTGAAATAATCATCAGCCAGAATTTTGTGACCTGACATCCAAAGAGGAAGAGTGAGCTGGATATGCCATGAGGGAGTTCTCTTGTAATTCAGGAGTCTTGGGCTGATCATTTGTGCATAAGATATAGAATTCTTTGGCACAGACTGAAAATAACAATTCCTCAGGAAAAAAAACAAAACGTGTATTGTTTCTGTATTTCTATTTTTACATTTTAAAAGTATAATTTCATGTTTCATCATTTGCCTTCATTCCAAAATCTGTATTTCAAGTGCTTCAGTTTAAGGATAATCAAGTAAATGTCTACATTATCAAACCACTTAATGACTTAATACATACATTCACTTTTAGCTGACGTGCCTTCAAATGCAATCCACATATCAAAATATTCTACATAATGTGAAAATACACAGCTTGAATTCTGACTCACATAAACCTTTGTATATGTGCCCATATGCATGCTTGTTCACACAGATAAAATAGTTTCTAATATATGCATGTCTACCCTCCACTAAGAAACTTCCATGTAAAACAGGCTGATAGCAAAGCCTCTAAAGGATTTCTTGGACACTTGCTCTTCTCCCTTACTAGGATATAGAATTCTCTGCTGGAGTGGGAGATGTGGAGATGTGATTTATGTTGCACGTGTAGCACTGGTTATAGCAAAATTGTTATCAAACAGGAAGAGTTTGCAGGTTTTTTTCCAAAAGACAGTCAGATTCCAGGTTCAATTAATCTTCTCTGGAAGTTCATGCAACAGCCAGATACACTCAAATGAGCATACTCTGTCTTCTGGTCTCATAAGGTTCCTTCTGGGCTCCATTATGTGCCTGGCCTCTGACAAGCACAACAGCCTTGGCAGGCCCTTGATGAAAATGCAGTCTTACATGAAGCTTAGGCCTGGTTCATCAGTAGTTTTGAAAGAAAGAAGTTACATCTGGAAATTGCAGAGAGACAGTAATTCACACTGAAGATAAAGTTTGATGTATAACATAAATAGAATTGAAAAGTTTGTGTTGTTTCAACAGATTGCTCTGTTAATATATGGCCTGGTGTAGCCAGCTATATATAAATATATATATACACATGTATGCACATAGATACGTATATACATACACTCATTACAAATAGTGCAGCTCCTAGAATGACAGTCAGTCCTACAAGTGAAATCCAAATTAAAAAGAAGTATTTTTGTCCAGCTCCTCACTGTAAAATATAAAAAAATATTGAAGGATTTTCTTTTGTTGAATCTACAACAAGCCGTTTTTCCCTGTTACTGATTAGTAGCTATATCATTTTATCATAATCCCTCCTTTTTTGCTGTGCAAATATCCTCATTAGATACTGACTCTAATAAAGAGTGGAAGGCTGACTACTTTAAGGAGAAATTCCTGGCCTTGAGGAACTGGGAGTTTCATAGGGATGATTAAAATTGGTGAAGAAAATAATTTACAAAGTAATGTTATGGTTAGGTGTAAAAAGTTCACTTCTATGTTCTGTCTGAATGCTGACACCTCATTTGCCAGCACAGTCCCTGAAAGACCGCCTGAACTACAAGGAAATAAAAGCCATACCAGACTCTGTGAAGTCAGAGCTGAGCTCACAGTACAAATGTCTACTTAAACAAATACTTACAAACAAGGTTCCCAGCAAGGGATGAATGTGTAGTCCTTGATGTTGAAAGTTTAATAAGCATTTAAAAGCTACATAGTATAAACTGATAGGAAATGCTCACTTTAGGCCTAATGACTTTTCTGTAATTAAAATGTGCATAATTTATAGCAGGTGAAAGCTCCCTTGGTGACTGTCATTTGCTGTGTGGTCATTCCCTACCTTGCATTTGTCCAAACATTCTTCTGAGTTATCCAACTGTTAAACTATTTGGAATCAAAATGTTTCTAAATTGGTATTAGATTTTTTATTTTTCTTGCTTAACTTTGGTCTGTAGTTTCTCCACACATAAATACATCAATGTATATTAAAAACAGAGCCTTCATCTACACAGGTTGCTTGGGGAGTAACTTTTCCCGGTGTATAAGACAAGAAAAATCATTGTTTTCTCTTTGATTTAGGGAGTTGATTTATAAAGGTTTACTTTTAAAGCTTCTGTTTCAAATGTGGTAACTCCAGAGTTTTTATATATTGCCCAGATTGACTTACCCACGTTTAGGGTCTGATTTATAAACTGCATGCCTTCTGACTCAGCAGGAATCTTTGATTTAAGACAACCCATTTCAAGAAAGTTTCTTAGTAGCTTAGTATTTAACTGAATTCAGAGAAATTACAAATGAGTAAATGTACAGTTCTTGATTCTGTTTCGGTTTTCTATTTCAGAGCTTTTATTGTAATAGAATATATAAGAAAAAATATCATTATTAGAATGCAGGAATTTGAAAAACTAAAGTTAACCAAATTACAGTTTCTGGGGTTTTGAATATCAGTGAAAGCAGGCTTCTAAATCATCTAACTACATTGGAAAATACTACTTTTTACCTCAGCCACTGAATAAAGCCTTCTTCTGTACATATTTGAACAGATTCACAGTCTACCCTTCCAATTTGTTTCTAAGCCGCCAACATTTTGCAGATGATTTCTCCAACTGGCATTAGACACACACACGTATTTCTCATTACTGGCATAAAAAGGCCCTGCCAGAGATGTTTGGCATGTACATTTATGTTAACTGGCTTGGAATAAACAGTAAAAAATGCACAGAATAGAGGTAATACCATGTTCTCTGTTTTTCTGCCTATCAACACAAAGGTACAAATGTATTTATGTATGACATGAATTATCTATCTCTCTTTCTGTTTACTAACTAGAAACTTTAAAGCTTTAGAAACTGCTTATAGTTTGATATGATCTGTAATATGAATAGCCAAAACAGCTTTTGGGGTGTAAAGATTTCATTAATCTCATATAAGAATCCTTATTCCTCAAACTTAAAAGCCACAATTCTAGGTCACTGATACATGAAGAGAAAAAAAAGAACTTGAAACTACACCCATAAAAAAGTAGCACCGTTATTATATCAGTTACACTGTGATTTTTAAAAATTTTCTTTGTGTTTCTCGTGTGTCCGCATTCCCTTTGTGATGCATGTGTGAACAGTCTGAGTGGGAATGGGTGGCCAGAGCAGCTGTACAGCTAACCAGACTAGTTTTGTTGGAGCCAGGGAATAGTGAAGGATTCAGCAGACCTAGAGGTATTAGCAAATGGACCCTGTCCCTGACCTCTTCAGGCTGCCTGAGACTGTTGTCACTGTTTACTGCTCAAGTGCAGTGCAGGTAGCAGCAGCGACAGGAGTTATAGTAGGATCCAAGCAAAGGGCAAGGGGAACAAAACACTTTGTACCGATGCCCATACAGCTCCCAGCTGCAAGGTATCATAGATGACAACTCTAACTGTAATAGTTTTATATAGAGCTGTCATAATTGCAATTACTACCCACAGACACAGAAATTAAAAGAGAAAGTGATATGTGTGAACATCTCTGTGTATGAGCAAAATAATTCAAAACTTGAACACAACCGTCATTTTTAGGAATTGTAACCTATTTTTGAATGTTATTTATGAAATTTTAAAAAAATTAATTGATTCAGAAAATCAGTATTTGTCTCACGCAACATTTATTAAAAAGTATAATATGTGTAGGAAATATTAAGCTTGTGCTTTGCAAAAATATTTGTTTTTTTAAATAACATTGTTTTGACTCCAAATGCAATCTAAGAAATGTATTTTAACAAGCTTTTGCAACTCTTCAGTGGTCATTTTTTTATCCAACTTAATCTGAATGACGTGTCTTTTCTGGATCTCTTTATTTGTTTTAGTTATTCAACTGTTTCTAAATCAGCCCCTGTCCTTGCCATTATAGTGCATACTGAGGAGGGCAGAAAGACAATAGACGCTGTCACTTTAGCATTGACTGTACACAGTCATATACTGTTTAGGGTGGTTTCCTTGGGGATGAATGCATTTAAACACTAGAGATGACTACTGCTTTGTGGATAAGAAATATTGCTAAAAGCTGATTGTCACTGTGTGACATAAGCTAAAGAAATAATAATCAATTTTGTTAAACAAAAGTATGGAGGCCCCAGATATTCTTCCAGTCTTTTCTGCCTGCTCGTACAACAACATCTATTCATTCTTTTCAGTCTAAATATCTACATACTAGACTTCATTAATTCTTACAGTCATCGTCAAGTGCAAACATTTCAAGCACGGGAGGACTGATTATATATGAAAGTTACTTGAACTCATTTTCCTTTCTCAACGTGCAGTGATCAAAAATGAAAATACTTGCAGTAAGAAATTTCAGCACATCTGTTAGAGCCAGTGGATGAAGACAACGTGAGAAAACATCTCCATCTAGTGGTGTTTTCAAGATTGGGCACACGTCATGCCCAGAGTTCTTGTGCCACTGGGTAAGTAATTCTGTAATATTGTAACAATAACACAAGGAGTTAGATCACGTCAGTAACACCAGCATGACTGTGCTGGTATAGCTGTTAAGACTTTCTTGTGTAATCAAAGTCCCTTTTAATAAATGGAAAATTCCCGTGATGAAACTGTCCATCATGACATGCTGCTCAGACTCAACCCACAAAGTGTGGAAAATTTGCAGACTGAATTCTGATGCCCCACTGCTTTCACACTGAAGTATTTTGATTGTCTTCAACAGACTGAATTCTGATTTCAGTCATTGAGGAAAGAAGGGCAGATTTTTTCAAAAATTCAGATATCACTGTTTAGGAAATTGACCCTTCTGCTCTCTCACTTACGCTGGTAATAATCAGTAGGAACTCAAATAAATATCTTATTAACAACATACTAGGTTCAATCAGTAGAAGTTGTAGAGTGTCTTACTTCAAAAGACACAAATTATGAATGCAAAAACAATTAAAGGAAGAACCAGTGCATTCAGACTCAGGGCCAGAGGCATGGGTCCTGACGCTGCTTCATTTCCTTGAATCATCTAATCACACTACTCTCAGAAGAAGGCAATCTCCTAAATGCTTTCTACAGTGGGAAGCAAACTGGAGCAGGAGGAATGATTCTCTGTTTTTCTGTACAGATCGCTTGGTAGGTGGAAAACAAGACCAGAGCAATTCCAATGAACTGAAGGAAATTCATGGATGCCTAGACGAAAACCCACTTGGAGTGCTGCATTCAGCTCTGAGGCCCGCAACATAAGAAAGATATGGACCTGTCGGACTGGGTCCAGAGGAGGTCCACAAAAATGATCAGAGGGCTGGAACACCTCTCCCATAAGGAAACGCTGAGAGAATTGAAGTTGTTCATCCTGGATAAGAGAAGGCTCTGGGGACACCTTATAGCAGCACTCCAGTACCTGGAGGGGGCCTACAAGAAAGCTAGAGAAGGACTTTTTACAAGGGCATGTAGCAATAGGACAATGGGTTAGTGGCTTTAAACTAAAAGTGAGTAGATTTAAATTGGACAAAAGGAAGGGATGCCATCCAGAGGGACCTTACCAGGCTTGAAAGGTGGGCCTGTGTGAACTTCATGAGGTCAAGTGCAGGGTCCTGTAAATAGGTCAGGGCAATCCCAAGCACAAATACAGGCTGGGCAGAGAATGGATTGAGAGCAACCCTGAGGAGAAGGCCTTGGGGTTGTTGGTTGACAAGAAACTCAACACAACCCAGCAATGTGTATTCGCAGTCCAGAAGTCCAACCATATCCTGGACTGCATCATAAGAAACGTGACCAGCAGGTTGAGGGAGGATATTTTGCCCCCGTTCTCTACCCTGGTGAGACCCCACCTGGAGTACTGTGTCCAGCTCTGGAGCCCTCAGCACAGGACAGACATGGACCTGTTGCAGCAGGTCCAGAGGAGGTCCACAAAAATGATCAGAGGGCTGGAACACCTCTCCTGTGAGGAAAGGCTGAGAGAGTTGAAGCTGTTCAGTCTGCAGAAGAGAGGGCTTTCAGGAGACCTTACAGCAGCCTTCCAGTACCTGGAGAGGGCCTACAAGAAGACTGGAGAGGAACTATTTACAAGGGCATGTAGCAATAGGACAACGGGTTAGTGGCTTTAAACTAAAAGAGAGTAGATTCAGATTAGACAGAAGAAAGAAAATCTTTACTATGAGGGTGGTGAGACACTGGAGCAGGTTGCCCAGAGAAGCTGTGGATGTCCCTTCCCTGGAAGTGTTCAAGGCCAGGTTGGATGGGACTTTGAGCAACCTGACCTAGTGGAAGGTGTTCCTGCTCAAGGCAGGGGCTTCGGAACTTTAATGGATCTTTAAGGTCTCTTCCAAGCCAACCCAATCTATGATTCTATGATTCCATAGTATAAGTGGGACCAAAATTTTTCCTTTGGTACCACAGGTTATCCTATTCACCTCTAAAGAGCTAGAACATGTAGATACTACAGACCTTTGCACATACAGTGAGAAAGACTTGTCAATTTCAAATGCAAAACCACCTTTTTCAGAAACTATGATGGAGTCCCATAAAGAGCAACAGATATAGCTCCCGGAGAAAACCAAGCATATCACAAAGTTGTCTCTATTCCACAGTGGGAGAGCACTAATAAAATTCAGAAACTGAGATGTAAAATGCAGAGAAGAAGGTTACTTATGGACAGAATTAGTCCGTGTCCGGAAAGACATGAGAAGGTGAAGGAGATCTCTCACTGTGTGACTGTGTAAACCTCCTTTCCCCCATTTCATTTCTTAAACATGTTTTCAGCCTTCACTGTTCCTGGATCCCTTTGCAGAATTAATAAAAATTAAAAGCAAGATAAATTCTGTTCTTTCCTTGTTTCTGTTAACCTTGCTGAGTTCATTATTCCCATGCTTTTTCATTAAATATATAGCCTTTAATATGTGGTGTTCTTTAAGGATGAACATTTCTACACAGTTAGACCTGGAAGGGATTAACTTTATGGCTCTGAAGTGTCTATGTTTTACACAGAATTTCATTAAAGATAAATAACCAACTGTATGCAAATTGAGAATATTTTCCTGAGTATGTTGAATTCCATTCAGTAATTTAGACATTTTCTATTTAAATATCTTTAATAAAATGCATCAATAGCAAATTTTGAGATGAAGGAAGGAGTCTTTTTACCCAAATTTAACCTGGGAAATGAGCTGTGTTAGTCAATTTGATCCATTGGTCGGAGCACGGATGTTTTGGCATCCAAAATCTGAATTCTAGTAGTAACGCTGAGTCATTACCTACTACACTTCTGGAAGTTTAACCAATCTGAGTTTGCTTGCTCATGTAAACAGGAGACACTTAACTGCCAGACTGTGTGAAACCCTGGGCAAAGTCAAGCAAACTATATCCGCTTGCCAAGAAGCTATTTCAGGTGGGGTTCAGTTGCTGGTACGCATCAACCCTTAGTGCCAGAAAGTAAAACCTTGAACTCCTTGGAGACATCAGGAGAACTTCCTCTTGTTTCTATGGATTCAAGATTTCATCTAGAAGCTTTTGTCCTGAAGTATCTCACATATTTTATAATCTAAACCTTCTTTATTCAAAACACAGAAACACCGAGCTCTACACACAGAGCCATAGCTTAGATTATTCTACTACACAAAGCAGTATAGCAGTGCAGAAGGGGAGATTTCAAAGGGTCTTTTGAAACAAGCAGGGCAAGCAAGGAAACAAGCAAGCTGAAAGACAATGGGTCTTTTGAAAAACAGCCCTACAAATGTTTCTTAGGAATGGTTCACTGTTATGCATTTGGACGCAAATATTCTTAATCTTGTATTTAGCAACCAGCGTATACTGTTGTAATGATATTCTAGTGACAGGAGAGGGCAGCAGAATACAGCCATGACTCCAGAGCTCTAGCAAGTGTAAAGCTTTTTAAACATACTGTTTGTAAGCTTCGTGGCTTTTCAGTATTCTGTTTCATTCTGGTCCAGCTTAGGTGCCTGACGGAAGGACGTGTTTAATTGAAGTTATGAAGTTTTGAGTAGAAAACTAAGGAAGATGCTAATCTCGGTGAAGAAATCCAAATTCAGAATTTGATAAGAAAATTCTACTCACATTGCACTTGCCCTTATTTTACTTAATTAAAGGACACATATACTCAGGCTTGCATAAGAGGTACTAAATGCCTACTCTGTATTTATTGATTCTGAGGAGAATGCATCTTTGTTTACTTTGGGAGAATATTTTAAGATTCCTATTGAGGTAAATATTTTGCACTTTATTCTAAATGCCATTCTCAGTTCATGAGAGAGTTCTGTATTTGTGTGCATCCTCCCCACGCCAAAAAAAAAACCCTGCATGCTCATCCTAAAGTTCATCAGTATGCGCTTCTGTCCGCTGCTGGTGCACAAGTGAGGCAGTACCAAGGCCTCTGGAGTACTCCTGTGTGGTAAAGCGAGGTCAGGTCCTGCTGTAGGAGTAATGCATGCTGTGGTCAGCTTGGGAAGTATCATCATTATATGAGACAAATGCTGACTCTTTATAACTGTCGCAGTTGTGCCAGTGATATATCTATTGCATAGAAATGGCTAATAAGTTTCCCCTGTATACTCTGGTAACTGAATTGTTTCAGACTTATTTTGCTGATGAGCTAGTGATTTACTGTAGTGGATGTTTGGATCTATATTGCAAGATCTGAAATCACCAGACAAATAAATTGCTCTTTCTGGTCAGCTCCTGTTTCATTTTGACTGAGACTGCTGCCATCTGAATCCACCTAAAAGCCCAAATCCATGATCACAGCCACACAGTCTCTGTCCAGATTCCCTAACAGAGGTAATTCACTCAGTCTTTAAGCCTGGAAAGCACACCATGGCACAGGTTTATTTACCTCAGTCCATATTTTAGTGCCAGTTGGAAAAGTCTGGAGACAGAAATTCTCAGCACATTTGCAGAACAAGGACAGGAGTAGCAGCAGCTGTGTGAGCACAGTCTCTTCTTCCATGAGCCTCATGGACAACGGTGAGGGCAGAAGGGGCTTCTTTACCATCCATTAAACTCTTGGCTTCGCTGGTAACATGATCAGCTCCAGTTTTGCTTGTCATGGTGCTGCCAGGTGAAGGTAATCTTGCACTGCAAACTGAACTTTCCTGCCTCACCTCCCACAGAATTCACAGCTGCAATTAAACAACCATGCATCCTGATTATTAACCACTGGCCCCATGTACTCAGGATGGGATGAGGAAAATCAGTGTAGACAAAGTGAAATGATCAGCTTCCAGAAATGTCGCAGCCCACTTCAGCTTTACGATCAGGCTTATAAAATCAACATTGTATTTGTCATCAAACACGTGATCTACAGACACAGGCACAAACAAATGTGAGTGTTGTTTCAGGCTAACTGAATGCAATAATAATAATAATAAAATGTTCTCTTCTTTGTAGTGATATCTGACACAGTAGGCTGCTACTGACAAGAAGATGAATCACAGAATCACAGAATCGCAGAATGGTAGGAGTTGGAAGAGACCTCTGTGGGTCATCTAGTTCAACCCCCTGCCAAAGCAGGGTCACCTACAGCAGGCTGCACAGGACCTTGTCCAGGCGGGTCTTGAATATCTCCAGAGAAGGAGACTCCACAACCTCCCTGGGCAGCCTGTTC